>ERZ772901.6-NODE-6-length-173515-cov-5.204162_pt1 | contig 173515 bp, 153 predicted proteins | sample MGYA00512123_ERZ772901 | MGnify/ENA primary metagenome ERZ772901 (study PRJEB29015, sample SAMEA2737711) | human gut metagenome | biome: human gut; feature: human-associated habitat; material: faeces | place: China | collected 2012 ...
GCGCTCCCGTCCGCGCAGTAAATACCAGGCGCTGATCGCCATAATAAACATGGCCGAGATTTTGTTGTTCTTTTAGAGCCTGAGGTTTAGCGTAAGCGGGAGCCAGCCTGTAAATACCATCACCATCGGGGACGATTCTGTCGCCCAGACGATTAAGATCACGATACAAAGTACGCTCACTGATGTTGAATTCGTCCATCATCTTCTTACGTGATACAAAACCGTACTGGTAAAGTTCTGCAATAATAGCGGTTATTCTTTGTACCATTACCTCATGCCCGCTCATGCGCGTTCTCCTTGTAATTTTTCCTTGAGATTACCAGTCGCTACTGACAGGGCATGTCAGTAGCGACTGGAGGATCATGTTTTCATATCGGCAAATTTCTCACATAACTTAAGGAGATTAAGTCGAAAAGTCAGTTAATGGATTTTGCGGTCAATAACATAATCAGTCTCCTGCAGGCAGTCGCGAGTAGCCACTCAGAGGTGAAAGAACAACTGACGTGTCAAGGCTTCAAAAGCGGAGTATGCTGAGATTCAGTCGATTAGAGCCAGGCTGAAAAAATCTTTATAGACTTAGTTTGTTTTGCCTCAGGACTGACTGCAGCCAAACGAGCGTTCATCTCGGCTGTATGACTTGGTGCGCTCTTTCGCAAAATAACTCAGCCTGAAAGTGAGTTTATCGTAAACCGTTTTGTAGTCTAAATTATTGACGTCCAGGTAATACAATGGGTTGTCCGGGATGTGGACCAACGTTCGGTATTCGGGGTAAGGGCCTAGTTGCAAAGCGCTCAGCCAGGCTTCACGTATCAGGCTGGCTAATCCCGTTCCCCCTTCTCCATAGCTCCCAAGTCCATTGAATGTGTCTTTGTTCACGAAAAGTACCATGTGGTAATGGGACTTCTCGTTTATTTCTCCCACTTCCCGAACCCAGGCGTAACGCAACTGGCATGGGTAGCTCCTGATGCCATTCTTTATTTTATTTCGGTACCGAGCATCGATTTTTGCATTAAGCGATTCAATGAAACGGGATATCAGACCACTATTCCTATTACAGTTGTCATCAGGCAGACGTAGATCGACACGGACAGCCATTGTCCTTGGGTGTTGTGCTATAGCGTTATCAATTACACCCAGCATCCGTTGCAAATACGTTGTATTGAATGGGGCATGACGTTGGTCAAGATAAATATCATTAAGCATAATAGATTCCTGTGATCTGAATATCGGGCAGGACGGAACCTTACCCGCGATGGTTGAGGTAATTAGGTGGTATCAAATCTGGCTTATTGAGTTTGTGTTGGATGTTAGTTGGGTGATGCTGACTAAATTGCTTGGTGTGTATTGTGTAGGTGTGTATTACTGGAATATTGGGGTTTATGTACTGATATATATTAACAATCCGTCACGTATTAATACTCAACATTCAGGCCAGATGCGGTTTGATATTTCATTGTGTTAAATTATTTACTCCGAAGTTAATGTCGTCTGAAAAAAATGATTAAGGGGTGGCTATAACTTATTTCAATCACGGTGCATGATCAGAGTGTCATTTAAAATTAAGCAGCAAAAAGGGCATGGAATTTGATAAACACAGTCCAAAATATTTAATTTCTGGAATCATTAATTTTAGCCTGCAACCACTCCTCCAGGTCGCTTTTTAACCAGCGAGAAGCTCTACCCATCTTAATGGGTTTCGGAAATACCCCTTCCTGTATCAACTTATAGAACCATTTATCACTCAGGCCAGTAAGGCGTGTGATAAACTTCATATCGATGAACTCATCTTCCAGTAGTGCAGGTTTAGTTTTCATGCTGAGTGTCCCATTGCGAGAAGAGCACCGGAGCAGGCGATAACTAATTGTTCACGCCTTCTCCTCCACATGAATGGGGTGTGACGTAAAAAAAGATCTGGAAGGAGCAGTTGAGCTACCCAACTAAGAATGCATAGATACGGAAAACCTCGTGTAACGCTGTTCTCTGACCGTTACAATTTGACGGATGTCGAAACTTTGTAGAGTGCAATCATGAAAATTATTCAGAGTGGTGAGTTGATCAGTACTCTCCCCCAATTTACCAGAGGCAGAAAAATCACAGGAGGCAACCAGCCATTAATCACTTACTAATCAGTTAGTAATCACTACTTTATCATTAAAAAATCAGCAAAAAACCAGTCAACAGTCACCTTGCAGATGCCAAATCATCATGGTTCATTTATACTTTTGAAAGCATCGGACAGATGTGATATCACACTGGAGGGTACATGCTTAGGTATGACGAAGTGAGAGAGGAGTTCTTTTCCCTTTACGTTCTGAGTCTGTATTACAACGAAGATTACATTAAGCAGGCGAGTAATTTCGACACGCCTGAGGAATTTCAAAAACTCATTAATCATATATTGAACACTAAATTCCTATTCAATAATGAAGCAATACAAAGTGCGCGTACTTACTTGAAAAAACAGTTCCATTACAAAATCATTGACAAAGAGAAGTTCGATTGTTTCAAAGGTTCTGATAGAGGATCGTGGTTTGCCTTAATGTATATATATAACAACAGAATCAGTCCTGAAACCTCCTCGAGCGTGAATATCTTTGCACAAGATAATATTTACAACCCGAACTCAACTCCTGCATCCTTTTTTGAATTTATAAACATTGATGAAATTAAAAATTTCTCACTTGATGAAGTACAAGCCGAAATGCAGGTGGGAACCTCCCCTAGCAATAAAGAAAAAAATAGAGATATACCTGAAAAATACTCGCGTAGATTTTATTTAACATCTGGCGCAGATCCCGACAACTACAGCCCGAATACAACATCCGAACAAGAACGCATTTGTACTTTGATGAGGTTTATTGATTTAGCTCCTGTAAGTTTAAGTCAGAAAATTTCCTATTTTCGTAAGTTGCATGATAAATGGCTAGAGCAATATAATACATTTCTTACTGATTATGACTGGCTAGATAAAAAAGATGAAAAGCAAGCTATCTATTGCTGGGAGTATCTGAGAAATAAAAATATGATCCCCTTTTATTTAAAACCATATAACACTGCAATGAGAATACAGATGATCATTGCATGCATGGATAGTTGGGACACTGGAGTTGAAGAAAAATATTTCTTTATTCAGAAAATGAAGCATGCTTGGCTGCAGGCTGTTTCATCACGTAAAAAAGACAAAAAGTAGATCAAGTTAATAATTTTCAGATATATATCATCCCTTTGAACATACCAGATTAACGGTGGAATCTCACGATTCTGCCGTTTTTGTATTATTTTTCAGAGGAGTAGTAATGAACAATTCTGAAGGATTGAAGCCGTTTCAGCAATCGCTCGCTGGTCTGCCACAGTGGGTGTCTGAACGTATATTGCAGCAGATAAATCAGTTAACCCGCTACGAGCCAGTGATCGGCATTATGGGTAAGAGCGGTGCCGGTAAATCCTCACTCTGCAATGCCCTGTTTGCCAGTGAGGTATCACCGGTCAGCGATGTCGCGGCCTGTACACGTGAGCCACTGCGCTTTCGACTGCAGGTTGGCGACTGCTATATGACGCTGATGGATCTACCCGGCGTGGGCGAAAGTGGCACGCGCGATACCGAGTATGCTGCGCTGTACCGAGAGCAGCTTTCTCGCCTCGACCTGGTACTGTGGCTGATTAAGGCTGATGACCGGGCACTGGCAGTGGATGAGCACTTTTATCATCAGGTGATTGGGGAGGCATACCGGCATAAAGTGCTGTTTGTTATAAGCCAGTCGGACAAGGCCGAACCCACCAGCGGTGGGGGACCGTTGTCCACCGCGCAGAAGCAGAATATCAGCCGCAAAATCTGCCTGCTGCATGAGCTGTTCCAGCCCGTACATCCGGTGTGTGCCGTGTCGGTCCGTCTTCAGTGGGGACTGCGGGTGATGGCCGAGCGAATGATTAAGTGCCTGCCACGTGAGGCCACCAGCCCGGTGGTGTCGCAACTCCAGCCTTCCTTTCGCACGACGGTAGTCCGGGAACAGGCTCGAAGCGATTTTGGTGAAACCGTCGGTGCTCTACTCGATAGCATCAGTGCCTTTCCCCTGATCCCCGCCCCGGTGCGGGCCGTCATTCAGGCCGTGCGCACCACCGTGGTGTCAGTGGCCCGTGCCGTCTGGGATTTCTTCTTCTGAGTATTTAACCCATCCCTGTTATTTCCCTAACCCTGTCGCCGATGCGACGGGGATTTCTTTTATTTGTTTTCCCATTATGAGGAGTCTGCTTATGACCCGTCTGGCTTCGCGCTTTGGCGCAGCAAACCTTATCCGTCGCGACCGCCCGTTAACCCGTGAGGAGCTGTTTCGCGTGGTGCCCAGTGTATTCAGCGAGGACAAACATGAATCCCGCAGTGAGCGTTATACCTATATACCCACCATCTCCCTGCTCGACAGCCTGCAGCGAGAAGGCTTCCAGCCATTCTTTGCCTGTCAGACCCGCGTGCGTGACCCCGGTCGTCGTGAACATACGAAGCATATGCTGCGTCTGCGGCGGGAAGGGCAGATCACCGGTATACAGGTGCCGGAAATTATTCTACTCAACTCTCACGATGGAACCAGTTCGTATCAGATGTTGCCGGGACTATTTCGTGCGGTTTGTCAGAACGGGCTCGTCTGCGGTGAGTCGTTTGGCGAGGTGCGGGTGCCACACAAGGGGGACGTGGTGAGTCAGGTGATTGAAGGCGCGTATGAGGTGCTGGGGATTTTTGACCGGGTGGAGGAGAAACGGGATGCCATGCAGTCGTTGCTGTTGCCACCCCCGGCACAGCAGGCACTGGCAAAAGCCGCCCTCACATACCGCTTTGGTGAAGATCACCAGCCGGTGACTGAATCGCAGATCCTCTCCCCTCGCCGCTGGCAGGATGAGAGCAATGACCTGTGGACCACGTACCAGCGTATTCAGGAGAACCTGATTAAGGGCGGGCTCAGTGGCCGTAATGCCAAAGGAGGACGGTCACATACCCGTGCCGTTCGCGGTATCGACGGGGACGTGAAACTTAACCGGGCACTGTGGGTGATGGCGGAAGCCCTGCTCACGCAACTGCAGTGACCGTTTAATGTTGCTGCTTTGTTAATATCGGACACCACCTGTCCGCATCGCACCGTGCTGACGGTCCTCACTCACCGAGGGAAGGCCTGTAACCCCCGCTGCCTCTGGCTTTTGCAGAAATGAAAAATAGTTTCTGTGGTGTCCATACCCTGTCCGACCCCCTCTTTAAAGTAATCACATCATTTTCAGTCAGTTAACTTTCACGGAGAACGTCTCATGACACAGGCAGAACGCCGCCATGACCGGCTGGCTGTCAGGCTGTCACTGATAATCAGCCGTCTGGTGGCAGGGGAAACGCTGAGTGTGCGTAAGCTTGCCGCTGAGTTTGGTGTGTCGGTGCGCACGCTGCGGCGTGATTTTCGTGAGCGGCTGATGTATCTGGACCTGGAGTATCAGTCCGGATATTACCGCTTACGCACTGCGGGCAGTGAGACGCAGATGGTGCCCGACGTGCTTATCTTTGCCCACCGCAGCGGGATGGCCGGTCTTTTCCCTGGCTTTGACCGTCGTCTGGTAAACGCACTGCTGATGTGCGATGAGTCTCCCTGCGTAATCGCACCCGCCAGTCCGGCTCCTTCGCCATCAGGCGCATTGTCTTTCTGGCGACTGATTCAGGCCATTACCGGGCGCAGGCGGGTGACTCTGATTGCCGAGGGGCAGCGCTGTGAGCGGCTGGCTCCCTGCCGGTTACTTATCCACCAGCAGGCCTGGTATCTGGTGGCAGAGCACGACGGACATATCGCCGTATTCTCCCTGGATGAAATCCATCTGGTTCAGCCCCTGCAGGAGACTTTCCGGCGTAACGACAGTCTGTGTCGTCTTGTTGAAGACCCGGGATTTATTCAGTCCTTACCCCATTTTCGCTTTATCCAGCAGTCGCTGCTTGCGTTTGTTCCGGCCGACAGCCCACCAGAATAGCGTAAGCGTTGTTATCAACCCGGCAACAGGGAGGAGCCCTATGCCCGTTATTGCCATTATCGCCATTGTTGTCATCGTCATCATTCTGAACAAAACCGGGGTGTCCGACAGTCTCGCGGCCCTGACCCTTGCCACCGTTGCCGCACTGCTGACGGGAGGTGGCGCAGCCGGTGCGGCCAGTGTCGCGCTGACACCGTTCGTCGGCGTGCCGGTGGGTATTTTCGTGGGCATTTATGTCTTTGCCAAAGTGGTTCGTCTGATTTCAGGAAAAAAATAATGAAACGTAAAACACTGCCTCTGCTGGCGCTGGTTGCCACCACTCTGTTTCTCATCGCATGCGATGACAGAAGTGATGACCTGAAGGCCATCAGTAAATTTAAGGACCTCACCCCACCGCGTTTCAGTGATGTGGTCAGCCACCAGGATGATGTCAGCGAAGAATGGTCACAGGTTGACTACTTATCCGGTCCCACCTTGCAGGTTTTACGTACCCGCCAGTCGCCCGATGGCTGCGAGGATGGCAGTTACTACTACCTCGTGGATATGCAGGAAAAAACCGTCCAGCCACTGATGAATGCGCTGTGTATTGCCGATAACATCAAACTGGAATACCAGGAGGTGACGGACCCGTATACCAAAGAAAAATACTTTGAGTACGCCCATGACGGCAAACTGATGGGGCGACTGCTGATACCCTCAAACCCTGAGAACCAGGAATAAAACAACGACAAAGGAGACAAGAATGACAATACTTTCACTAAGTCGGTTTATGCTGGCGGGTGTACTGCTCGCGAGCTTTAATGCCTCTGCTATCCCGGGGTTCTGGCAGCAGGGTTACGGTCAGGGCAATACGGAATACAGCGTGACCGAAGCCAGCGGAAAGACGTTTACCATCAACTGCACAGGGAACCCGGACCAGAATGGTTTCTATCAGCATTCAGTCTTTCTTACCCTTGCCGATGACAAGATGGTCAGTTCGCACGATGACGACACTACTATCACCGTAGTGATGGATCACCAGCAGTACATTATTCCGTCCAGCCTGGGCTGGCGTAACGGCGATAACGCCTGGTTTGACTTCATCAGCAATATCTCTGAGGCCGGGCAGTTCGACGTCTACGTCAATGACCACAAAGCAGGGACCTTCACTGCGGACCGGAAGAACACTGAGAAAGTTCTGTCCACTCTCGGAGACTGCAGCAACGACTGATAGTAGTATCTTCCCCAGCAAATCCACCCCGACAGCTAGCAGGCTGCCGGGGTTTTCTTTTATCAGGAGCCCGAAAATGACCCAATCCGTGTTGCTGCCACCGGGGCCTTTCACCCGGAGACAAGCGCAAGCGGTCACTACCACGTACAGCAATATCACACTCGAAGACGACCAGGGCAGTCACTTCCGTCTGGTGGTTCGTGATACTGAAGGCCGGATGGTCTGGCGGGCATGGAACTTTGAGCCGGATGCCGGTGAAGGTCTTAACCGCTATATCCGCACCTCAGGCATCCGTACAGACACGGCCACCCGCTGATCGCGAAGCATTTACCCGCATTCACCTCCCCGAACACACTTTATATCCCCATACGCCAGCCATCGCCGCTGGCGTTTTTATTGACGGAGACATACCCATGACAACACAGACGCAGCACGACCTCGCACCCGCTAACCAACCCGAATTTGAACTGACCGTCACGCAGGTACCCGATGAACAGCGTATCGATTTCTGGCCACAGTACTTTGGCGCTATCCCGCAGTGGCTACTCCTGGAGCCGCATATCTTCGCCTGGATGGACCGCTTCTGTGAGGGCTACAGCGGTGGTATCTGGTCGTTCTACACCCTCAGCAATGGCGGCGCATTTATGTCCCCCGAGCCTGACAACGATGAGACATGGCGTCTGTTTAACTGCCTGAACGGTAACGATGCCCAAATGAGTGCAGAAGCAGCAGGTATTGCTGTCTGCCTGATTGCGTATAGCCACCATGCCTGCCGTACAGAATGTGACGCGATGACCGCACACTATTACCGCCTGCGGGAGTATGCCATGCAACATCCAGAGGCTCACGCCATTCTGCGTATTATCGACTGACCGAAGGAGCAACAGATGAAACAGCTTTCCTTTTTACCCGGCGAGATGACGCCACAGGACCGGCGTCTCATTCAGCGGGCGCTCAGGGCTCTGGACCGCCACCTGCATGAGCCCGGCGTAGCCTTCACCTCTACCCACGCCGTACGTGAATGGCTGCGACTGCATATGGCCGCGCTTGAGCGGGAAGAGTTCCGGGTGTTGTATCTGGACAACCAGAATCAGTTGATTGCCCATGAAACGCTCTTCACCGGCACGATTAACCGCACCGAGGTGCATCCCCGGGAGGTGGTCAAACGTGCTCTGCACTTCAACGCGGCGGCGGTGATACTCGCGCATAACCATCCTTCCGGCGAGACGACACCTAGCCAGGCCGACAAAACCCTCACGCAGCGACTGGTTCAGGTGCTTCAGCTGGTGGATATCCGTGTCCCTGACCATCTGATTGTCGGTGGCAGGCAAATCTATTCGTTCGCAGAACACGGTCTGCTTTGAGGTATTACATGAAAATTATCAGTAAACGCAGGGCAATGACGATATACCGCCAGCATCCTGAGTCCCGAATCTTTCGCTACTGCACCGGCAAATACCAGTGGCACGGTAGCGTCTGTCATTACACCGGCAGGGACGTTCCGGATATCGCCGGAGTCCTCGCGGTATACGCCGAACGCCGCCAGGACCGCAATGGGCCCTATACCTGCCTGATGAGCATCACCCTGAACTGACAATAGTGGAGAACTGTAATGAGCAACCCTACCAGGGGCCTGCAGCGGGAGATTACACTGCGCCTGGGAGCCCGTCTGGTGCAGGAAGGCAACCGACTGCATTATCTGGCTGACCGGGCCAGCATCACCGGCAAGTTCAGTGACATCGAATGCCGGAAGCTGGATGAAACATTCCCGCACTTTATCCGCCAGATGGAATCGATGCTGACCACCGGTGAACTCAGCCCCCACCATGCCCACTGCGTTACCCTGTACCACAACGATTTAACCTGCGAAGCCGACACCTTCGGCTCCTGTGGTTACGTTTATCTGGCTGTTTATCCGACGCCCGAAACGAAAAAGTAAATCATCAGAATAATCTTCTGCTCCGGCCTGGTGTTTTCACCACGCCACTTTTCCATTTTTCATCTCTGCATATCAGGAAAATCTTCAGTATGAAAACATTACCCGACACACACGTACGGGAGGCATCGCGCTGCCCGTCTCCCGTCACCATCTGGCAGACACTGCTGTCCCGGTTGCTGGACCAGCATTACGGCCTTACGCTGAATGACACACCGTTCGCCGATGAACGTGTGATTGAGCAGCATATTGAAGCTGGCATTTCACTGTGTGATGCGGTGAACTTTCTCGTTGAAAAATACGCACTGGTACGTACCGACCAGCCGGGATTCAGCGCCTGTACCCGCTCTCAGTTAATAAACAGTATTGATATTCTCCGGGCTCGCAGGGCAACCGGCCTGATGACCCGCGATAACTACAGAACGGTAAATAACATTACCCAGGGGAAGCATCCGGAGGCGAAACAATGAAACTGGCCCTGACGTTGGAAGCCGACAGCATTAATGTGCAGGCACTGAACATGGGGCGAATTGTCGTTGATGTCGATGGTGTTAATCTCACTGAACTGATTAACAAGGTCGCTGAAAACGGTTATTCACTCCGCGTGGTGGAGGAATCCGACCAACAGTCAACCTGCACACTACCACCGTTTGCAACCCTTGCCGGCATACGCTGCAGTACCGCACATATCACGGAAAAGGATAACGCCTGGCTGTACTCGCTGTCACACCAGACCAGTGACTTCGGTGAATCAGAATGGATTCATTTCACAGGTAGCGGATATCTGTTACGTACCGATGCGTGGTCATATCCGGTTCTGCGGCTTAAACGCCTGGGGTTGTCAAAAACGTTCCGTCGTCTGGTTGTCACACTCATCCAACGTTATGGCGTCAGTCTCATTCATCTGGATGCCAGCGCTGAATGTCTGCCGGACCAGCCCACTTTCGATTGGTAACCAGGAACAACATGAAATCATTAACCACGGAAACCGCACTGGATATTCTGATTGCGTGGCTACAGGACAATATCGACTGCGAATCGGGAATTATCTTTGACAACGATGAGGATAGAACGGATTCAGCAGCACTGTTGCCCTGCATCGAACAGGCCCGGAAGGATGTCCGTGCTCTTCGTCATCTGCAGCTTCTGCACCAGAACCGGTGAATATCACTCACCATACTTCATTCCCCTGACGCCAGCCTGAATACAGCTGGCGTTTTCGTTTATAAACCAAAAGGAAAACCGATAATGTCAGACATCACAATCTCCCGTCCGGAAGTGGTCACCGGGCATACGGACGTTATCTGCTCCACCAGTATCCAACACGTTGTGACGGTACGGAATGCAGCACTGCAACAAACCGAAACGCTTATCCGGCAACTGGCAGAAATCTCAGTGCTGACAGCAGGCATTGGCGGCAAAACCGCCCTGGACTGGGCGATGAAACAGAATTTTCGCTGTGGCTGCTGGCTGATGGAAAAACCGGAAGCAGCAATGAAAGCCATCACCCGCAATCTCGATCGAGAAATCTGGCGTGACCTGATGCAACGTTCCGGGATGCTGAGTCTGATGGATGCGCAGGCCCGGGACACATGGTACCGATCACTGGAATATGATAATTTTCCGGAAATCAGTGAAGCGAATATCCTGAGTACATTCGAACAACTGCACCAGAATAAGGATGAGGTGTTTGAGCGAGGGGTGATCAACGTCTTCAGGGGACTGAGCTGGGATTACAAAACCAACTCACCCTGTAAATTTGGCAGTAAAATTATCGTCAACAATCTGGTGAGGTGGGACCGGTGGGGGCTTCATCTGAACAGCGGGCAACAGGCCGATCGACTTGCCGATCTGGAAAGAATGCTACACCTGTTCAGCGGCAAACCGATCCCCGACAACCGGGAAAACATCACTATTCGTCTGGATGGTCACATCCAGTCCGTTCAGGGTAAAGAGCGCTATGAAGACGAGATGTTCATCATTAAATACTTTAAGAAGGGATCTGCACACATCACTTTCAAAAGGCTGGAACTGATTGACAGAATTAACGATATAATAGCCAGGTACTTTCCTTCTGTGCTCTCAGCCTGATCCCGAGTGTGATTCCCTTTCGATATCAAAAGGGACTGCGGGTATAATTGAGGGTACATTTTTAATCAAACCAAATAAATTATATTAATATCAATATTATAAAAGAAATTTTCGATTCCGAGTCCGGCACCAAATTCATATAAACGGACCTCCACGGAGGTCCGTTTTTCGTTTCAGGACGCCACGATTTAAGCGTTCTGCCTCCAAATCAATTCTACCGAACTCAACCAGATTCTCCCCACATCACCAGCAATTTGCGGGCATATCCCAATTCGGGAAAATTTGTTCCTGAGCTATAGCACTAACTGACGTAAAATGTCGTGCGGCCCCGTGATGCTGTTGAACGTCAAATGACGTCATCAGGAGCGTAACGCATCCATAAAGCACAACACCGGTCTGAACGGCGACTGATGAGATTTTCTGAATGAGAACAAAGAGAAATGTATCAGTTCGCTTGCTCATGCAAAGACTAACAATCCATTAAAATAGTAAGTGCTCCGGACAATTTTCCATGGATTATTTTCTGAACATTTTTCTTTGGCAAAGATGATGAATTTTGATGGTAAGGAATATTACTTCTGGTTCTCAGTAAAATCCTTTCGTAATACTATGTAATCAAGAAGTTTATGGCTGGTAAAAATAACGTCTTGCATTCACCAATAATATGTAAATAAACCCATCTATAGATGGTAAAAATAGGTTGTGGCAATTATCATTGCATCATTCCCTTTTCGAATGAGTTTCTATTATGCAACAACCTGTAGTTCGCGTTGGCGAATGGCTTGTTACTCCGTCCATAAACCAAATTAGCCGCAATGGGCGTCAACTTACCCTTGAGCCGAGATTAATCGATCTTCTGGTTTTCTTTGCTCAACACAGTGGCGAAGTACTTAGCAGGGATGAACTTATCGATAATGTCTGGAAGAGAAGTATTGTCACCAATCACGTTGTGACGCAGAGTATCTCAGAACTACGTAAGTCATTAAAAGATAATGATGAAGATAGTCCTGTCTATATCGCTACTGTACCAAAGCGCGGCTATAAATTAATGGTGCCGGTTATCTGGTACAGCGAAGAAGAGGGAGAGGAAATAATGCTATCTTCGCCTCCCCCTATACCAGAGGCGGTTCCTGCCACAGATTCTCCCTCCCACAGTCTTAACATTCAAAACACCGCAACGCCACCTGAACAATCCCCAGTTAAAAGCAAACGATTCACTACCTTTTGGGTATGGTTTTTTTTCCTGTTGTCGTTAGGTATCTGTGTAGCACTGGTAGCGTTTTCAAGTCTTGATACACGTCTTCCTATGAGCAAATCGCGTATTTTGCTCAATCCACGCGATATTGACATTAATATGGTAAATAAAAGTTGTAACAGCTGGAGTTCCCCGTATCAGCTCTCTTACGCGATAGGCGTGGGTGATTTGGTGGCGACATCACTTAACACCTTCTCCACCTTTATGGTGCATGACAAAATCAACTACAACATTGATGAACCGAGCAGTTCCGGTAAAACATTATCTATTGCGTTTGTTAATCAGCGCCAATACCGTGCTCAACAATGCTTTATGTCGATAAAATTGGTAGACAATGCAGATGGTTCAACCATGCTGGATAAACGTTATGTCATCACTAACGGTAATCAGCTGGCGATTCAAAATGATTTACTGGAGAGTTTATCAAAAGCGTTAAACCAACCGTGGCCACAACGAATGCAGGAGACGCTCCAGAAAATTTTGCCGCATCGTGGTGCGTTATTAACTAATTTTTATCAGGCACATGATTATTTACTGCATGGCGATGATAAATCATTGAACCGTGCCAGTGAATTATTAGGTGAGATTGTTCAATCATCCCCAGAATTTACCTACGCGAGAGCAGAAAAAGCATTAGTTGATATCGTGCGCCATTCTCAACATCCTTTAGATGAAAAACAATTAGCAGCACTGAACACAGAAATAGATAACATTGTTACACTGCCGGAATTGAACAACCTGTCCATTATATATCAAATAAAAGCGGTCAGTGCTCTGGTAAAAGGTAAAACAGATGAGTCTTACCAGGCGATAAATACTGGCATTGATCTTGAAATGTCCTGGCTAAATTATGTGTTGCTTGGCAAGGTTTATGAAATGAAGGGGATGAACCGGGAAGCAGCTGATGCATATCTCACCGCCTTTAATTTACGCCCAGGGGCAAACACCCTTTACTGGATTGAAAATGGTATATTCCAGACTTCTGTTCCTTATGTTGTACCTTATCTCGACAAATTTCTTGCTTCAGAATAAGTAACTCCGGGTTGATTTATGCTCGGAAATATTTGTTGTTGAGTTTTTGTATGTTCCTGTTGGTATAATATGTTGCGGCAATTTATTTGCCGCATAATTTTTATTACATAAATTTAACCAGAAAATATCCCGCAATCCATTGTAAACATTGAATGTTTATCTTTTCATGATATCAACTTGCGATCCTGATGTGTTAATAAAAAACCTCAAGTTCTCACTTACAGAAACTTTTGTGTTATTTCACCTAATCTTTAGGATTAATCCTTTTTTCGTGAGTAATCTTATCGCCAGTTTGGTCTGGTCAGGAAATAGTTATACATCATGACCCGGACTCCAAATTCAAAAATGAAATTAGGAGAAGAGCATGAGTTCTGCCAAGAAGATCGGGCTATTTGCCTGTACCGGTGTTGTTGCAGGTAATATGATGGGGAGCGGTATTGCATTATTACCTGCGAACCTAGCAAGTATCGGTGGTATTGCTATCTGGGGTTGGATTATCTCTATTATTGGTGCAATGTCGCTGGCGTATGTATATGCCCGACTGGCAACAAAAAACCCGCAACAAGGTGGCCCAATTGCTTATGCCGGAGAAATTTCCCCTGCATTTGGTTTTCAGACAGGTGTTCTTTATTACCATGCTAACTGGATTGGTAACCTGGCGATTGGTATTACCGCTGTATCTTATCTTTCCACCTTCTTCCCAGTATTAAATGATCCTGTTCCGGCGGGTATCGCCTGTATTGCTATCGTCTGGGTATTTACCTTTGTAAATATGCTCGGCGGTACTTGGGTAAGCCGTTTAACCACTATTGGTCTGGTGCTGGTTCTTATTCCTGTGGTGATGACTGCTATTGTTGGCTGGCATTGGTTTGATGCGGCAACTTATGCAGCTAACTGGAATACTGCGGATACCACTGATGGTCATGCGATCATTAAAAGTATTCTGCTCTGCCTGTGGGCCTTCGTGGGTGTTGAATCCGCAGCTGTAAGTACTGGTATGGTTAAAAACCCGAAACGTACCGTTCCGCTGGCAACCATGCTGGGTACTGGTTTAGCAGGTATTGTTTACATCGCTGCGACTCAGGTGCTTTCCGGTATGTATCCGTCTTCTGTAATGGCGGCTTCCGGTGCTCCGTTTGCAATCAGTGCTTCAACTATCCTCGGTAACTGGGCTGCGCCGCTGGTTTCTGCATTCACCGCCTTTGCGTGCCTGACTTCTCTGGGCTCCTGGATGATGTTGGTAGGCCAGGCAGGTGTACGTGCCGCTAACGACGGTAACTTCCCGAAAGTTTATGGTGAAGTCGACAGCAACGGTATTCCGAAAAAAGGTCTGCTGCTGGCTGCAGTGAAAATGACTGCCCTGATGATCCTTATCACTCTGATGAACTCTGCCGGTGGTAAAGCATCTGACCTGTTCGGTGAACTGACCGGTATCGCAGTACTGCTGACTATGCTGCCGTATTTCTACTCTTGCGTTGACCTGATTCGTTTTGAAGGCGTTAACATCCGCAACTTTGTCAGCCTGATCTGCTCTGTACTGGGTTGCGTGTTCTGCTTCATCGCGCTGATGGGCGCAAGCTCCTTCGAGCTGGCAGGTACCTTCATCGTCAGCCTGATTATCCTGATGTTCTACGCTCGCAAAATGCACGAGCGCCAGAGCCACTCAATGGATAACCACACCGCGTCTAACGCACATTAATTAAAAGTATTTTCCGAGGCTCCTCCTTTCATTTTGTCCCATGTGTTGGGAGGGGCCTTTTTTACCTGGAGATATGACTATGAACGTTATTGCAATATTGAATCACATGGGGGTTTATTTTAAAGAAGAACCCATCCGTGAACTTCATCGCGCGCTTGAACGTCTGAACTTCCAGATTGTTTACCCGAACGACCGTGACGACTTATTAAAACTGTTCGAAAACAATGCGCGTCTGTGCGGCGTTATTTTTGACTGGGATAAATATAATCTCGAGCTGTGCGAAGAAATTAGCAAAATGAACGAGAACCTGCCGTTGTACGCGTTCGCTAATACGTATTCCACTCTCGATGTAAGCCTGAATGACCTGCGTTTACAGATTAGCTTCTTTGAATATGCGCTGGGTGCTGCTGAAGATATTGCTAATAAGATCAAGCAGACCACTGACGAATATATCAACACTATTCTGCCTCCGCTGACTAAAGCACTGTTTAAATATGTTCGTGAAGGTAAATATACTTTCTGTACTCCTGGTCACATGGGCGGTACTGCATTCCAGAAAAGCCCGGTAGGTAGCCTGTTCTATGATTTCTTTGGTCCGAACACCATGAAATCTGATATTTCCATTTCAGTATCTGAACTGGGTTCTCTGCTGGATCACAGTGGTCCACACAAAGAAGCAGAACAGTATATCGCACGCGTCTTTAACGCAGACCGCAGCTACATGGTGACCAACGGTACTTCCACTGCGAACAAAATTGTTGGTATGTACTCTGCTCCAGCAGGCAGCACCATTCTGATTGACCGTAACTGCCACAAATCGCTGACCCACCTGATGATGATGAGCGATGTTACGCCAATCTATTTCCGCCCGACCCGTAACGCTTACGGTATTCTTGGTGGTATCCCACAGAGTGAATTCCAGCACGCTACCATTGCTAAGCGCGTGAAAGAAACACCAAACGCAACCTGGCCGGTACATGCTGTAATTACTAACTCTACCTATGATGGTCTGCTGTACAACACCGACTTCATCAAGAAAACACTGGATGTGAAATCCATCCACTTTGACTCCGCGTGGGTACCTTACACCAACTTCTCACCGATTTACGAAGGTAAATGCGGTATGAGCGGTGGCCGTGTAGAAGGGAAAGTGATTTACGAAACCCAGTCTACTCACAAACTGCTGGCGGCGTTCTCTCAGGCTTCCATGATCCACGTTAAAGGTGACGTAAACGAAGAAACCTTTAACGAAGCTTACATGATGCACACCACCACTTCTCCGCACTACGGTATCGTGGCGTCCACTGAAACCGCTGCGGCGATGATGAAAGGCAATGCAGGTAAGCGTCTGATCAACGGTTCCATTGAACGTGCGATCAAATTCCGTAAAGAGATCAAACGTCTGAGAACGGAATCTGATGGCTGGTTCTTTGATGTATGGCAGCCGGATCATATCGATACCACTGAATGCTGGCCGCTGCGTTCTGACAGCACCTGGCACGGCTTCAAAAACATCGATAACGAGCACATGTATCTTGACCCGATCAAAGTCACCCTGCTGACTCCGGGGATGGAAAAAGACGGCACCATGAGCGACTTTGGTATTCCGGCCAGCATCGTGGCGAAATACCTCGACGAACATGGCATCGTTGTTGAGAAAACCGGTCCGTATAACCTGCTGTTCCTGTTCAGCATCGGTATCGATAAGACCAAAGCACTGAGCCTGCTGCGTGCTCTGACTGACTTCAAACGTGCGTTCGACCTGAACCTGCGTGTGAAAAACATGCTGCCGTCTCTGTATCGTGAAGATCCTGAATTCTATGAAAACATGCGTATTCAGGAACTGGCTCAGAATATCCACAAACTGATTGTTCACCACAATCTGCCGGATCTGATGTATCGCGCATTTGAAGTGCTGCCGACGATGGTAATGACTCCGTATGCTGCGTTCCAGAAAGAGCTGCACGGTATGACCGAAGAAGTTTACCTCGACGAAATGGTCGGTCGTATTAACGCCAATATGATCCTTCCGTATCCGCCGGGAGTTCCTCTGGTAATGCCGGGTGAAATGATCACCGAAGAAAGCCGTCCGGTTCTGGAGTTCCTGCAGATGCTGTGTGAAATCGGCGCTCACTATCCGGGCTTTGAAACCGATATTCACGGTGCATACCGTCAGGCTGATGGCCGCTATACTGTTAAGGTATTGAAAGAAGAAAGCAAAAAATAATTAGCTCGTACAAGGGAAGTGGCTTGCCACTTCCCTTTTTTGCTCATAAGGAGAACACATGAAAACACCCTCACAGCCGCGCGCGATATACTATATCGTGGCGATCCAAATCTGGGAGTACTTCAGTTTTTACGGCATGCGTGCCTTACTCATTCTCTATCTCACCCATCAGCTTGGTTTTGATGATAACCATGCCATCAGCCTGTTCAGCGCATATGCTTCTCTGGTTTACGTTACCCCTATTCTCGGCGGCTGGCTTGCCGACCGCCTGCTCGGCAACCGCACTGCAGTGATTGCCGGCGCGCTGTTAATGACCCTTGGCCATGTGGTGCTGGGTATTGATACAAATTCAACCTTTAGCCTGTATCTGGCGCTGGCAATCATTATTTGTGGCTACGGTTTATTCAAATCAAACATCAGCTGTTTGCTTGGCGAGCTCTACGACGAGAACGATCATCGACGTGATGGCGGTTTTTCGCTGCTGTATGCTGCGGGCAATATCGGTTCTATCGCAGCCCCAATCGCCTGCGGCCTGGCTGCTCAGTGGTATGGATGGCATGTTGGCTTTGCCCTTGCGGGTGGCGGCATGTTTATCGGTTTGTTGATTTTCTTAAGCGGTCATCGTCATTTCCAGTCCACACGTAGTATGGATAAAAAAGCGCTCACTAGTGTCAAATTTGCCTTACCAGTATGGAGCTGGTTAGTGGTGATGCTCTGTTTAGCCCCAGTATTTTTTACTCTGCTGCTGGAGAACGACTGGTCCGGATATTTGCTGGCGATCGTTTGCCTCATTGCCGCACAAATCATTGCCCGCATGATGATCAAATTCCCCGAACATCGCCGTGCTCTTTGGCAAATTGTATTGTTGATGTTTGTCGGGACATTGTTCTGGGTACTGGCACAACAGGGCGGCAGTACCATCAGCTTGTTTATCGATCGCTTTGTGAATCGTCAGGCATTCAATATTGAAGTACCTACAGCACTATTCCAGTCGGTGAATGCAATTGCGGTGATGCTCGCTGGGGTTGTACTGGCCTGGCTGGCGTCGCCAGAAAGCCGCGGCAACTCAACATTGCGCGTCTGGCTGAAGTTTGCCTTTGGCTTACTGCTGATGGCTTGTGGCTTTATGTTGTTGGCATTTGATGCCCGACATGCAGCGGCTGACGGTCAAGCGTCAATGGGCGTGATGATATCCGGGCTGGCGCTAATGGGCTTTGCCGAACTCTTTATTGACCCGGTGGCGATTGCGCAAATCACGCGTCTGAAAATGTCTGGCGTATTAACCGGGATTTATATGCTGGCAACAGGCGCGGTCGCCAACTGGCTGGCAGGCGTCGTGGCACAGCAGACGACAGAGTCGCAAATTAGCGGTATGGCAATTGCAGCTTACCAGCGATTCTTTTCTCAGATGGGAGAGTGGACGTTGGCTTGTGTCGCGATCATCGTCGTATTGGCCTTTGCTACCCGTTTTCTGTTTAGCACGCCGACGAATATGATACAGGAGAGCAACGATTAACTGTCGTAAAAACAATTGGTTATGAATAAATTAACTTTCAGTTTATAACACTAACAAATCGAGATTAATAAGTCATTTAAACCATTTTGATGGTTATTTATTAGTGATATCAACTTGAGGTAAGCGTTAGTTTCGATAAGATAAACTGAGTTACTAATAGTCGAGGCAGATAATACAGTGTACCGATCTGTCTCTTTATCTACGCTAAATTGAAAGCTGGATTTAGAGGAACCAAAATGTCTGAACAAGAAACACGGGGAGCCAATGAGGCTATTGATTTTAACGATGAACTGAGAAATCGCCGCGAAAAACTGGCGGCACTACGTCAGCAAGGTGTGGCGTTTCCCAATGATTTTCGCCGCGACCATACCTCTGACCAGTTGCACGAAGAGTTTGATGCGAAGGATAACCAGGAACTGGAATCCTTAAACATTGAAGTCTCGGTTGCTGGCCGAATGATGACCCGTCGTATCATGGGGAAAGCCTCCTTTGTAACGTTGCAGGATGTCGGTGGCCGTATTCAACTGTACGTCGCACGAGATAGCCTGCCAGAAGGTGTTTATAACGATCAGTTTAAAAAATGGGATCTGGGTGACATTATCGGTGCCCGCGGTACGCTGTTTAAGACGCAAACGGGTGAGCTTTCCATTCACTGTACTGAGTTGCGCCTGCTGACAAAAGCACTACGTCCTTTACCAGATAAATTCCATGGTCTGCAGGATCAGGAAGTCCGTTATCGTCAGCGTTATCTGGACCTCATCGCTAACGATAAATCCCGTCAAACGTTTGTTGTCCGTTCAAAAATTCTGGCCGCTATCCGTCAGTTCATGGTCGCGCGCGGCTTTATGGAAGTAGAAACCCCGATGATGCAGGTAATTCCAGGTGGGGCATCTGCTCGCCCATTTATTACCCATCATAATGCTCTGGATTTAGATATGTATCTGCGTATCGCGCCGGAGCTGTATCTGAAACGTCTGGTTGTAGGCGGTTTTGAACGGGTATTCGAAATCAACCGTAACTTCCGTAATGAAGGTATTTCTGTTCGCCATAATCCTGAGTTCACAATGATGGAACTCTACATGGCGTATGCGGATTACCACGATTTGATTGAACTGACAGAGTCACTGTTCCGCACCCTGGCACAAGAGGTTCTGGGTACCACTAAAGTCACTTATGGCGAGCATGTGTTTGATTTCGGCAAACCGTTTGAAAAACTCACCATGCGCGAAGCAATCAAAAAATATCGTCCAGAAACCGATATGGCCGACCTGGATAATTTTGATGCTGCTAAAGCATTAGCTGAATCTATCGGAATTACGGTAGAGAAAAGCTGGGGGCTGGGACGTATTGTCACGGAGATCTTTGATGAAGTGGCAGAAGCACATCTGATTCAGCCAACCTTTATTACGGAATATCCGGCAGAAGTGTCCCCGCTGGCGCGCCGTAATGATGTTAACCCGGAAATCACCGACCGTTTTGAATTCTTCATCGGTGGTCGTGAAATCGGTAATGGTTTTAGCGAATTAAACGACGCAGAAGATCAGGCTGAACGTTTCCAGGAACAGGTTAACGCTAAAGCTGCAGGTGACGACGAAGCCATGTTCTATGACGAAGATTACGTGACTGCGCTGGAATATGGTCTGCCGCCAACCGCTGGTCTGGGTATTGGCATCGACCGAATGATTATGCTGTTTACAAACAGTCATACTATTCGTGACGTTATTCTCTTCCCGGCGATGCGCCCACAGAAATAAATTTCTCTTTTCTTTAATGAACGAAGCAGTCAGGCGACTGCTTCGTTCATCGTTCCGCAAATCCAGTTTTGAGGAGAGACGCTTCGTTTCACGATAACCAGCGGGTCCACTCAACTACAGCTCCTAAAAGAGAGAAAAAAGTAATGCCACAGGCAGACTCATTGGCCAGGTTATTCCGACCAGGAATGCACTAAGTAAACGAATATGTGTTTTCTCATGTGAGATAAACCAGATAATGACAAAGGATATGTTCACACCAATCACATAAAAAATTAATATTTTAGAGAATAGTGCCATTTTTTATGTTCTTCTTATCCTTCCTGGCTACTTGTAAAACTGACGGAAATAGTCATCAACTGTCATAATGTTGAGGTCAAAATCAATATCCGGTAAGTCTAAGCATTTAAGCCTGATTAAATCTTCGATTTCACTTGCGGCTAACGATGTCGTTATTGCGAAGGAATTTTCATTCAATTGTCGTGGTATCCCATATTCATCAGCCACGATAGAAGAGAAATTCATATCATACATCAATGATCTTAATCTTAAGAACACTGAGGAATAAGATGATGGATAATCAAAAGAAACAACATAAGTATTGAACTTGTTTTTACCTTCCATAATATGACTCCTATCAATATTGAACGCTCAGGGGACGCAAAACTTATTAACCCCGATTGATGATTCTCATATAGGAGATATTCTTTTTTTTGCTCAGTAAAGGGGATGACTTGGGACAAAAAAACGCGCTCTCTGCCCATTCTTTGTGCATCCCCCTACCTTTCAGATGCTCTCCTGCATCACACCGCGGAGAGCATGAAAAATATCGTGACTCTGTACTCTCCCATCAACTGCGAATATCATCATACTCCCGCGTTTTATCAAATTCGTGTTTCGCAAATGGGCATAGTGGGATAATTTTTCGTTTTTCCCGACGCATTTTTTCCACGACTTTCGCAACCAGCTGTTTACCAATCCCTTGCCCTTTCAGGCTTTCATCGACATCGGTATGTTCGATAATCGCTAAATTCTCTCCGGTCGGCACAAAAACAATTTCAGCGATTTGCTTGCCTTGTTCGTCATTAATGTAAAATTTATTGTGGCCTTCGCGTATTTCCATTTTACCCTCGCTTATTTATGACGGTATTTCAGAGCGCCGCTCGGGCACGTATCAATCACTTTAACCACAGTGACGACGTCGACTTCATCCGGCATGATCCACGGCTTTCGTTTGAGATTAAATAACTTGCCGTTGCCACGTACGCAATTGCCAGAATGCTGACATATCGCAGTGTTGAAATAGACATCGATCTTTTCGCCGGTATAACAGCGATAACCCTCGTCCAGTAGCGCCTGATCCATGACTTTCCCTCTCTCATCAGTATGATTATCGCTATAAGCATAGCCCTGGAATCTTCATACAGCACTGGCAGTTTCCGTTGCCAGAGTCTCTTCCCCTATATAGCCAATCATTCTTACTCCCTTTGAATTACCCGCCTCATCAGAGATAATGCTTAAGAAATTTGTCACACAAGGAAGCTGATGAGACATTCATTGCCCTACCGCATGTTACGCAAACGTCCGATGAAATTGAGTACCACAGTGATCTTAATGGTCAGCGCGGTACTGTTCTCGGTGCTATTGGTGGTGCATCTGATTTACTTCTCGCAAATCAGTGATATGACGCGAGACGGGCTGGCCAACAAGGCACTGGCAGTGGCGCGTACCCTCGCCGACTCGCCGGAAATCCGTCAGGGCTTGCAGAAAAAACCGCAGGAGAGCGGAATCCAGGCCATCGCGGAAGCCGTGCGCAAACGCAACGATCTGCTGTTTATTGTCGTTACCGATATGCAAAGTCTTCGCTACTCGCATCCTGAAGCCCAGCGTATTGGTCAGCCATTTAAAGGTGATGACATCCTTAAAGCGCTAAATGGCAAAGAAAATGTCGCTATCAATCGCGGTTTTCTGGCGCAGGCTTTACGCGTATTTACCCCCATCTACGATGAAAATCATAAACAAATTGGCGTGGTGGCGATCGGCCTTGAGTTAAGCCGCGTGACCCAACAAATCAATGACAGTCGCTGGAGCATTATCTGGTCGGTATTATTTGGCATGCTGGTCGGACTGATTGGCACCTGCATTCTGGTTAAGGTACTGAAAAAAATCCTTTTCGGCCTGGAACCCTACGAAATCTCCACGCTGTTTGAGCAGCGCCAGGCCATGTTGCAGTCTATCAAAGAAGGCGTCGTTGCCGTGGACGATCGCGGCGAGGTCACGCTGATCAACGATGCCGCACAAGAATTGCTGAATTACCGTAAGTCGCAGGACGATGAGAAACTGTCGACGCTAAGCCACTCATGGTCACAGGTGGTAGATGTCTCGGAAGTGTTACGCGACGGTACGCCGCGCCGCGACGAAGAGATTACGATTAAAGACCGGCTATTACTGATCAACACCGTTCCGGTGCGCAGTAATGGCGTTATCATCGGTGCCATTTCAACCTTCAGGGACAAAACTGAAGTTCGTAAACTGATGCAGCGACTCGACGGTCTGGTCAACTATGCTGATGCACTTCGTGAACGATCCCACGAATTTATGAATAAATTGCATGTGATTCTCGGATTATTGCATCTGAAGAGTTATAAGCAGTTGGAAGATTACATTCTCAAAACAGCCAATAACTATCAGGAAGAGATTGGCTCTCTGCTGGGTAAGATCAAATCTCCGGTTATCGCTGGTTTTTTAATCAGCAAGATTAACCGCGCGACCGATTTAGGCCATACGCTGATTTTAAACAGTGAAAGCCTGCTGCCAGACAGCGGCAGTGAGGACCAGGTCGCGACGCTGATTACCACATTGGGAAATCTGATAGAAAACGCGCTGGAAGCATTAGGGCCGGAACCCGGTGGCGAAATTAGCGTAACATTGCACTACCGTCACGGCTGGCTGCACTGCGAAGTTAACGATGATGGACCGGGAATCGCACCCGACAAAATCGATCACATTTTTGACAAAGGTGTCTCGACAAAAGGAAGCGAGCGAGGCGTCGGTTTAGCACTTGTCAAACAACAGGTAGAAAATCTCGGCGGCAGCATCGCCGTGGAATCGGAACCCGGGATTTTCACACAATTTTTTGTCCAGATACCCTGGGACGGGGAGAGGTCGAACAGATGATCAATGTATTAATTATCGATGACGACGCAATGGTCGCGGAGCTGAATCGCCGATACGTAGCACAAATCCCAGGCTTTCAATGCTGTGGAACAGCCTCGACGCTGGAGAAAGCCAAAGAGATTATCTTCAATAGCGATACGCCTATCGACCTGATATTGCTCGATATCTATATGCAAAAAGAGAACGGGCTCGATTTACTGCCTGTCCTGCATAACGCGCGTTGCAAAAGTGATGTGATTGTCATCTCCTCCGCAGCCGATGCGGCAACCATTAAAGATTCGCTGCATTACGGTGTCGTGGATTACCTGATCAAACCCTTCCAGGCTTCCCGCTTTGAAGAGGCGCTCACCGGCTGGCGGCAAAAGAAAATGGCGCTGGAAAAACATCAGTATTATGACCAGGCCGAGCTTGATCAGCTAATCCACGGCAGCAGCTCCAACGAACAGGATCCTCGTCGCTTGCCAAAAGGCTTAACGCCGCAGACGTTACGCACGCTGTGCCAGTGGATTGACGCGCATCAGGACTATGAGTTTTCAACCGACGAGCTGGCTAACGAGGTTAACATCTCGCGTGTTTCCTGCCGTAAATACCTCATCTGGCTGGTCAACTGCCACATCTTGTTCACCAGTATCCATTATGGCGTCACGGGGCGTCCGGTTTACCGTTACCGTATTCAGGCAGAACACTACTCACTACTGAAACAATATTGCCAATAACGGATCGCTGGTTATCTGTAAGTAATAATTATTACCGTAATGCAAAATACCCCTGGCACAAGTTACATCCTTCATCAGTAAAACTTGTGCCAGATCAAATATAATTATCCCTCCATCATCGCTAAAAATTAATATCTCTTCAGGTGAACGGTGTTTTTAATTTCAAAACGCTAACAAAAGTTAATTAACTATTATGTCACCCGCATTATGTGTATTTTTACCCACAAATGGGTAGATCAGATTAATCTATAAACCTAATGACATCTGCCCTGAGAACAAAAAATAGACCGATAAATATCAATAAGATAACAGCAAACAAAACATTAACATCTGCGCAGTACAAACTATAAACCCATCGCCAGAGAGTCTTTCTCTCTGAAAAAGCCGCTTATCACAGTGCATAAATTTGCCGCTGCTTTAATCAGCCAATATTCACTGTGAGGTATTTGCTAAAGCCGGTAACGACCAAACGGATATTTAGTCAGGCTCTGAAAACAGTTCATACAAAACAGAACGTGACTGTGATCTATTCAGCAAAAATTTAAATAGGATTATCGCGAGGGTTCACACATGTTATTTACTATCCAACTTATCATAATACTGATATGTCTGTTTTATGGTGCCAGAAAGGGTGGTATCGCGCTGGGTTTATTAGGCGGTATCGGTCTGGTCATTCTGGTCTTCGTCTTCCACCTTCAGCCAGGTAAACCACCAGTTGATGTCATGCTGGTTATCATTGCGGTGGTGGCGGCATCGGCGACCTTGCAAGCTTCGGGCGGTCTTGATGTCATGCTGCAAATTGCCGAGAAGCTGCTGCGCCGCAACCCGAAATATGTCTCAATTGTCGCGCCGTTTGTGACCTGTACACTGACCATTCTTTGCGGTACGGGTCATGTGGTTTACACCATTCTGCCGATCATCTACGACGTCGCCATTAAGAACAACATCCGTCCGGAACGTCCGATGGCGGCAAGTTCTATCGGTGCACAGATGGGGATTATCGCCAGTCCGGTATCGGTTGCGGTCGTGTCTCTGGTTGCGATGCTGGGTAATGTCACCTTTGATGGCCGCCATCTTGAGTTCCTCGATCTGCTGGCAATCACCATTCCATCGACGTTAATCGGTATCCTGGCGATCGGTATCTTCAGCTGGTTCCGCGGTAAAGATCTGGATAAAGACGAAGAGTTCCAGAAATTCATCTCCGTACCGGAAAACCGTGAGTATGTTTACGGTGATACCGCGACGCTGCTGGATAAAAAACTGCCGAAAAGCAACTGGCTGGCGATGTGGATTTTCCTCGGGGCAATCGCTGTAGTCGCACTTCTTGGTGCTGATTCGGACCTGCGTCCATCCTTCGGCGGCAAACCGCTGTCGATGGTGCTGGTTATTCAGATGTTTATGCTGCTGACCGGGGCGCTGATTATTATCCTGACCAAAACCAATCCCGCGTCTATCTCAAAAAACGAAGTCTTCCGTTCCGGTATGATCGCCATCGTGGCGGTGTACGGTATCGCATGGATGGCAGAAACCATGTTCGGTGCGCATATGTCTGAAATTCAGGGCGTACTGGGTGAAATGGTGAAAGAGTATCCGTGGGCCTATGCCATTGTTCTGCTGCTGGTTTCCAAGTTTGTAAACTCTCAGGCTGCGGCGCTGGCGGCGATTGTTCCGGTCGCGCTGGCGATCGGCGTTGATCCGGCATACATCGTGGCTTCAGCACCGGCTTGCTACGGTTATTACATCCTGCCGACTTATCCGAGCGATCTGGCAGCGATTCAGTTTGACCGTTCCGGCACCACCCACATCGGTCGCTTCGTCATCAACCACAGCTTTATTCTGCCGGGGTTGATTGGTGTGAGCGTATCGTGCGTCTTCGGCTGGATCTTCGCCGCGATGTACGGGTTCTTATAAATGCACTTTGCGTGCCGCCCGTGACTACGCGGCACGCCATTTTCGAATAACAAATACAGAGTTACAGGCTGGAAGCTATGTCAAACAAACCCTTTATCTACCAGGCACCTTTCCCGATGGGGAAAGACAATACCGAATACTATCTACTCACTTCCGATTACGTTAGCGTTGCCGACTTCGACGGCGAAACCATCCTGAAAGTGGAACCAGAAGCCCTGACCCTGCTGGCGCAGCAAGCCTTTCACGACGCTTCTTTTATGCTCCGCCCGGCACACCAGAAACAGGTTGCGGCTATTCTTCACGATCCAGAAGCCAGCGAAAACGACAAGTACGTGGCGCTGCAATTCTTAAGAAACTCCGAAATCGCCGCCAAAGGCGTGCTGCCGACCTGCCAGGATACCGGCACCGCGATCATCGTCGGTAAAAAAGGCCAGCGCGTGTGGACCGGCGGCGGTGATGAAGAAGCGCTGTCGAAAGGCGTCTATAACACCTATATCGAAGATAACCTGCGCTATTCACAGAATGCGGCGCTGGACATGTACAAAGAGGTCAACACCGGCACTAACCTGCCTGCGCAAATCGACCTGTACGCGGTAGATGGCGATGAGTACAAATTCCTTTGCGTTGCGAAAGGCGGCGGCTCTGCCAACAAAACGTATCTCTACCAGGAAACCAAAGCCCTGCTGACTCCCGGCAAACTGAAAAACTTCCTCGTCGAGAAAATGCGTACCCTCGGTACTGCAGCCTGCCCGCCGTACCATATCGCGTTTGTGATTGGCGGTACGTCTGCGGAAACCAACCTGAAAACCGTCAAGTTAGCAAGCGCTCACTATTACGATGAACTGCCGACGGAAGGGAACGAACATGGTCAGGCGTTCCGCGATGTCCAGCTGGAACAGGAACTGCTGGAAGAGGCCCAGAAACTCGGTCTTGGCGCGCAGTTTGGCGGTAAATACTTCGCGCACGACATTCGCGTTATCCGTCTGCCACGTCACGGCGCATCCTGCCCGGTCGGCATGGGCGTCTCCTGCTCCGCTGACCGTAACATTAAAGCGAAAATCAACCGCGAAGGTATCTGGATCGAAAAACTGGAACACAACCCAGGCCAGTACATTCCACAAGAACTGCGCCAGGCCGGTGAAGGCGAAGCGGTGAAAGTTGACCTTAACCGCCCGATGAAAGAGATCCTCGCCCAGCTTTCGCAATACCCGGTATCCACTCGTTTGTCGCTCACCGGCACCATTATCGTGGGCCGAGATATTGCACACGCCAAGCTGAAAGAGCTGATTGACGCCGGTAAAGAACTTCCGCAGTACATCAAAGATCACCCGATCTACTACGCGGGTCCGGCGAAAACCCCTGCCGGTTATCCATCAGGTTCACTTGGCCCAACCACCGCAGGCCGTATGGACTCCTACGTGGATCTGCTGCAATCCCACGGCGGCAGCATGATCATGCTGGCGAAAGGTAACCGCAGTCAGCAGGTTACCGACGCGTGTCATAAACACGGCGGCTTCTACCTCGGTAGCATCGGCGGTCCGGCGGCGGTACTGGCGCAGCAGAGCATCAAGCATCTGGAGTGCGTCGCTTATCCGGAGCTGGGTATGGAAGCTATCTGGAAAATCGAAGTAGAAGATTTCCCGGCGTTTATCCTGGTCGATGACAAAGGTAACGACTTCTTCCAGCAAATCGTCAACAAACAGTGCGCGAACTGCACTAAGTAACCTCTTCGGCCCAGCGCCTGGCAGCATGCTGCCAGGTGATCCCCCTGGGCCACCTCTTTTGCGATTGTAATTTCACGCTTGCTGGTGAATAGTCAGTATTTTCCCTGATTTGCGAACTCACCATGACCCGCACACTCAAGCCGTTAATTCTTAACACCAGCGCACTGACGCTAACGTTAATCCTGATTTATACCGGCATTTCGGCCCATGACAAACTCACCTGGCTGATGGAAGTGACACCGGTGATTATTGTCGTGCAGCTACTGCTTGCCACCGCCAGACGTTATCCGTTAACGCCGCTGCTCTATACGCTCATTTTCCTTCACGCCATCATCCTGATGGTCGGCGGACAATACACCTACGCGAAAGTCCCCGTTGGTTTTGAGGTGCAGGAATGGCTGGGGTTGAGTCGTAATCCGTATGACAAGCTGGGGCACTTTTTCCAGGGGCTGGTGCCTGCACTGGTGGCACGAGAAATTCTCGTTCGCGGGATGTACGTGCGCGGACGTAAAATGGTGGCGTTCCTGGTCTGCTGCGTGGCGCTGGCGATAAGCGCGATGTATGAATTAATCGAGTGGTGGGCAGCGCTGGCAATGGGTCAGGGAGCGGATGATTTTCTCGGCACCCAGGGCGACCAGTGGGACACGCAATCCGATATGTTCTGCGCGCTGCTTGGCGCATTAACGACGGTGATATTCCTCGCTCGCTTTCATTGCCGCCAGCTACGGCGCTTTGGCTTGATAACCGGATAACAACTTGCGCTTTGTTGATGCCGGATGCGGCGTGAATTCCTTATCCGGTCTACAAAATTTGCAAATCCAAAGCATTACATTAAGACGTGGCCTGATAAACATATCGCATCAGGCCATTTTCGTTAGCTATTGTCCACGTCAGGCTTTCACATCACTCACTGCACCGACCGGAATATCAGCATGAACAGGCTCGGGCGGTACTTTGCGATATTTATCCAGCAGATGGATCTGGATCCTGCGCAGCGTGTCACCATTGAGGCGATAGAAACGGAAGTAGAGAATCAGCGTTACCATGAAAAACAGAGTTGGTAGAGCAATCATAATAAACTGCATACCTAATAGGGCTTGCGTAGACTGTTCAACATTCGGTACATAGCCAATCATCCCTAACACAACCGCAATGAAAAAAGCCGCAAAGGCTGAACCGCCCTTCACCACCATAGTCTGCACGGAGTAAGCGATACTTTCACAGCGTACGTGCAGTTTATATTCACCGTAATCAACGGTATCTGCCACCATGATGACCTGTAATACCCAGAAAAGCGCCGTTCCCACATTCAGCAAAATACCCGCAATCACAATGAGGACGACGTTGTGATAGCTCATTAATGCCATTAACAGGAGAACACCACAGCTTAACACCGGAAGAATAGATGCTCCGGCCCATAAAATGCGTCGGGATAATGATTTAACTAAGCGTGGGAAGAATACTAACGTCACCAGGTTAGCAGCTCCCGCATACGACAGATAATAGGGGAACAAATCCGCATCACCGATAACATATGAGAAATAATAGATAGCAAAGCCGGTAATAATGTTGCTGGCTACATTATAAGCAAGAGCCATACCCAAGAGGCATGAAAGCTGATCGTTTTTATAAATTAGCGCAACGATGGCTTTAAGTGTCAGATGGCTTCCTTCAGCAGACGGTTGATTGTCTGACGAAAAGACTTCATGCACATTGCGCAGAGTGATGATGGTTGAAACAATAAAAAAGGCGATCAGTACCAGAGTGAACATCTGAAAGCCAAATCCCCGATCGCCACCGCCGACATAATTAACAAATGGTAGCGTCACACCTGCCGTAACAAAGCCTGCCAGACTGGCAAAAAAACGCGGATAAGGAACCAGTTGTTCGCGCTCACGTTTATCGAGCGTGATGGTTGGAACCAGCGACCAGAAGGGAATATCCATAATGGTGTAAGTCATGCCCCAGAGGATGTAGGTCACGCAAACAAAGACAATCTGAGTAGTACCTTCAAACAGATGCGCACTAAAGAGGAGAAATAAGATTACAGAGTTTGCCAACGTACCGATCAGGATCCAGGGTTTGAACTTACCCCATCGCGATCGCGTAGCATTTACAATCCATCCCATAATCGGATCGTTAATAGCATCCCAGATCCTCGCCACCAGAAACAAAGTACCGACCAAACCCACAGACAGCCCGACGACATCGGTGTAGTAATACATGAGGTACATATACACAATGCCGATCGCAAAATCCTTCCCGAACGCTCCAAATCCATAACTGAGTTTTGTAGTCATTGAAATGCTCATAGGGTATCGGGTCGCTGTTACCAACGCCCGCCTTCTGTTATTGGTATCGTCAGAGGTGTGCGCCGGAATAAATCCCCCGGCGCAGTAGCGTTTAGTCGCGTTTTAACGGTGCAACCAGCCTGGCAGCCAGTCGCCGTGGGCGGCAATCAGGTCGTCAACAAGAGCATATATTTCGTCAATGCCCAGCACGGCGGCAGTATGCGGGTCCATCATCGCGGCGTGGTAAACACGGTCGCGATTTTCCGTAAGAATAGCTTCGGTCAGCAGCGTCTGTACGTTGATGTTGGTTTGCATCAGGGCGGCCAGATGCGAAGGTAGCGTACCGACTTTGGTCGGCTGAATGCCATTAGCATCAACCAGACAGGCTACTTCCACGCAACATCCTTGTGGCAGGTTATCAATCAAACCATCGTTACGGACGTTGCCGTAAATCACACTCGGCTCGCCAGTCCAGATAGCGTTCATGATTGTGCTGGCATATTCCCGTGACGGTTTAATATCAATCCGGGAGGCTTTTTTATACTCCTCCAGCTCTTTATGCCAGTTCGCCAGCTGCTCGACGCAGCGTTTCGGGTACTCATCCAGCGGTACTTTATAACGCTCAATCAAATCCTCACGACCTGGCTTAATAAACCACGGTGTGTACTCAGCAAAATGTTCTGACGATTCCGTGACGAAATAGCCCAGCTTTTTGAACATTTCGTAGCGCACAATATTCTGGCAGCGAGTATTGCCATGAATATTCGGCTTCGGTGCCTGCCCTGCTTCATAAGCCGCCAGCAGTTCCGGGTAGAGATTCACATAACTGCCGTCGGCGGTTTTGCGCTCCAGCTCCAGGTAAAACGCCATATGGTTGATACCTGCGCAACGGTAACGCAGCGTAGCTGGGTCGATATTGAGGTCACGCGCCAACTCTTCCGCCGTTCCCTGCACCGAATGGCACAGCCCGACCTGTTTGATATGCGGATAGCGGGCATACATCGCCCAGGTATTCATCGCCATTGGGTTAACATAGTTGAGCATGGTGGCATCGGGGCAGACTTCCGTCATGTCCTCGCAAATTTGCCACAGATGCGGAATGGTACGTAGCGCGCGCATAATACCGCCCGGCCCCAACGTATCGGCAATGGTTTGTTCCAGACCATGCCGCTTACAGACCTCGAAATCAGTCACCGTGCAAGGTTCATAACCGCCAATCTGAAATGCCACCACGACAAAATCGGCATCCTCTAAGGCTTCTTTCTGTTGGGTGTGGCAGGTGATTTTGCCGCTGGCCCCTGCTGAATCCATCAGCTTACGCACCACAATATGCGACTCTTCCAGGCGGGTGGGGTCAATGTCCATCAGGGCAATATGCGCCGTTTTCAGCGCCTCGCGATGGAACACATCACCAAGAATATTTTTAACGAAAATCGTCGAACCAGCGCCGATAAATGTAATTTTGGGTGCAGACATCATGCAGATCTCCTGGCTTGCTTGAATAACTTCATCATGGCAGGCGAATCTGCAGAAAACCTCCGGCTTCCAGGTTGAGCATTCCCATAAACTCAGATCCTGCGTGAAGCAGCAGTAAATCTGAGTTTATGGGAATAAATTACCTGAAAAGCAGAGTTTTCGGCCTCATGATACTCGGAGAGTCCCCTCGCCCCTCTGGGAAGAGGGTGAAAACCGTGCTCCCACTCGCAGTCATCCTCCCTCACTCCTGCCATAATTCTGATATTCCAGGAAAGAGAGCCATCCATGAATACAGATACGTTTATGTGCAGCAGCGACGAAAAACAGACCCGCAGCCCGCTGTCGCTGTATTCGGAATACCAGCGGATGGAGATTGAGTTTCGCGCACCGCATATCATGCCCACCAGCCACTGGCATGGTCAGGTCGAAGTGAATGTGCCTTTCGATGGCGATGTGGAATACCTGATCAACAATGAAAAAGTGAATATCAATCAGGGTCATATCACGCTGTTCTGGGCCTGTACACCGCACCAACTAACAGATACCGGAACCTGTCAGAGCATGGCGATTTTTAATCTGCCGATGCATCTGTTTCTCTCCTGGCCGCTGGATAAAGACCTGATTAACCACGTCACTCACGGCATGGTGATCAAATCACTGGCCACACAGCAACTTAGCCCGTTTGAAGTGCGCCGCTGGCAGCAGGAATTAAACAGTCCGAACGAGCAAATTCGCCAGCTCGCCATTGATGAAATTGGCCTGATGCTCAAGCGATTTAGCCTCTCTGGCTGGGAACCGATTCTGGTCAATAAAACCTCGCGCACACACAAAAACAGCGTCTCGCGCCATGCGCAATTTTATGTTAGCCAGATGCTGGGCTTTATTGCCGAAAACTATGATCAGGCGCTGACCATCAACGATGTGGCTGAGCACGTCAAACTTAACGCCAACTATGCAATGGGGATATTCCAGCGGGTCATGCAATTGACGATGAAACAGTACATTACCGCGATGCGCATCAACCACGTTCGCGCGTTACTGAGCGATACCGATAAAAGTATTCTCGATATTGCCCTGACGGCAGGCTTTCGTTCAAGTAGTCGTTTTTACAGCACGTTCGGCAAATATGTCGGCATGTCGCCGCAACAATACCGCAAACTTAGCCAACAGCGCCGCCAGACGTTTCCCGGCTAAAGACGATATCAGTATCAGCCAAAAAAATAGTTTAGCCGTCGATAATAAGCAGTGAAAATAATTTAAAATAATCACATAACGTATTGTTTATAAAACTAAATATTTCAAAAATGTTTGTTTTTCACGCGCTTTACAGCCCGAAAAGGCCGGAAGATACTTGCCCGCAACGAAGATTCCTTCATAACCGGGTAAGCAATGATGAAAGTATTAATTGTTGAAAGCGAGTTTCTCCATCAAGACACCTGGGTCGGTAACGCCGTTGAGCGTCTGGCAGATGCTTTAAGCCAGCAAAATGTTACCGTGATTAAATCCACCTCCTTTGATGATGGTTTTGCCATTCTCTCTTCAAACGAAGCCATTGACTGCCTGATGTTCAGCTATCAAATGGAACATCCGGACGAACATCAAAACGTCAGACAATTGATCGGTAAGCTTCATGAGCGCCAACAAAACGTGCCGGTCTTCCTGTTGGGCGATCGGGAAAAAGCCCTCGCCGCAATGGATCGCGACCTGCTGGAGCTTGTCGATGAATTCGCCTGGATTCTGGAAGATACCGCCGACTTTATCGCCGGACGCGCCGTTGCCGCGATGACCCGCTACCGCCAGCAGCTGTTGCCGCCACTGTTCAGCGCGCTGATGAAATATAGTGACATCCATGAATATTCCTGGGCAGCGCCAGGCCACCAGGGCGGCGTTGGTTTTACCAAAACACCCGCCGGACGTTTCTACCATGACTACTATGGTGAAAATCTGTTCCGCACCGACATGGGCATCGAACGAACTTCCCTCGGTTCTTTGCTTGACCATACTGGCGCATTTGGCGAAAGCGAAAAATATGCCGCACGCGTATTTGGTGCCGATCGCTCCTGGTCGGTAGTCGTCGGTACTTCCGGCTCTAACCGCACCATCATGCAGGCTTGCATGACCGATAACGATGTCGTGGTCGTTGACCGTAACGGCCATAAATCCATCGAACAAGGTTTGATGCTGACAGGCGCGAAACCGGTCTATATGGTGCCAAGCCGCAACCGCTACGGCATTATCGGGCCAATCTATCCGCAGGAAATGCAACCTGAAACCTTGCAGAAGAAAATCAGTGAAAGCCCGCTGACCAAAGACAAAGCCGGGCAAAAACCGTCTTACTGCGTGGTGACCAACTGCACCTATGACGGCGTGTGTTATAACGCTAAAGAAGCGCAGGATCTGCTGGAAAAAACCTCCGATCGTCTGCACTTTGACGAAGCCTGGTACGGCTATGCACGTTTCAACCCGATCTATGCCGATCACTATGCCATGCGCGGCGAACCTGGCGATCACAACGGTCCTACCGTTTTCGCCACCCACTCCACCCACAAACTGCTGAATGCGCTGTCACAGGCTTCTTATATTCATGTACGTGAAGGTCGTGGGGCGATTAACTTCTCCCGCTTCAACCAGGCCTACATGATGCATGCCACCACCTCCCCGCTGTATGCCATCTGCGCATCCAACGACGTGGCGGTGTCGATGATGGACGGCAACAGCGGCCTGTCACTGACACAGGAAGTGATTGACGAAGCGGTTGATTTCCGTCAGGCGATGGCGCGGCTATATAAAGAGTTCACCGCTGACGGTAGCTGGTTCTTCAAACCGTGGAACAAAGAAGTCGTCACCGACCCACAAACCGGCAAAACCTATGACTTTGCTGACGCACCAACCAAACTGCTGACCACCGTTCAGGACTGCTGGGTAATGCATCCGGGCGAAAGCTGGCACGGCTTCAAAGATATTCCGGATAACTGGAGTATGCTCGACCCGATTAAAGTCAGCATCCTTGCTCCGGGAATGGGTGAAGATGGTGAACTGGAAGAAACCGGTGTTCCGGCGGCGCTGGTCACTGCCTGGCTTGGTCGCCACGGCATTGTACCTACCCGCACCACTGACTTCCAAATTATGTTCCTGTTCTCTATGGGCGTAACCCGTGGGAAATGGGGAACTCTGGTTAACACCCTTTGCTCCTTCAAACGCCACTATGACGCCAACACACCGCTGGCGCAGGTGATGCCGGAACTTGTTGAACAATATCCTGACACTTACGCGAACATGGGGATTCACGATCTGGGTGACACCATGTTTGCCTGGCTGAAAGAAAACAACCCTGGCGCACGGTTGAACGAAGCCTATTCCGGCCTGCCGGTGGCGGAAGTCACCCCGCGTGAAGCGTACAACGCGATTGTCGACAACAATGTCGAACTGGTATCCATTGAAAATCTGCCAGGACGCATCGCGGCAAACTCAGTTATCCCGTATCCGCCAGGAATCCCGATGCTGCTGTCTGGTGAAAACTTCGGCGATAAAAACAGTCCGCAAGTAAGTTATTTACGCTCGCTGCAATCCTGGGACCACCATTTCCCTGGATTTGAACACGAAACTGAAGGGACTGAAATTATTGACGGTATTTACCACGTTATGTGCGTGAAAGCGTAACCACTATTCCGCTGAAGGCGTAATTGTTTAAATAACATTACGCCGCCTGGCCTTAGGCCTTTTGAGTATGGCAACGTTTTCATAAAAATTGCTGCAAACAAAAATGTCATACTTTTTGCGCGGCCCCACCCCGCGCTTTTTTTTTGCCTGTTATTTATCCTGTAAAAAAATATGTACATGAGAAATTACTATAAAAATTTGTACTATTAGTAAAACTCGTTATTTTTATGCATGTTTATATTCATCATACAATTATATAACCATTTCCCGGTATCGCTTTGCTTTAGCGAGAACTGGTCTTTTATTCGCACTCAGGAGTACATGTATGAGGATTTGCAGCGACCAACCTTGTATTGTTTTATTGACTGAAAAAGATGTCTGGATAAGGGTGAATGGGAAAGAACCTATTAGCCTTAAAGCTAACCATATGGCGTTATTAAATTGTGAAAATAATATTATCGACGTCTCCTCTCTTAACAACACTTTGGTTGCTCATATTAGTCACGACATCATCAAAGATTACCTCCGGTTTCTGAATAAAGATCTCTCGCAAATACCAGTATGGCAACGTAGCGCTACGCCCATACTCACCCTGCCATGCCTGACGCCAGACGTCTTTCGCGTTGCCGCGCAACACAGCATGATGCCCGCAGAAACTGAGTCAGAAAAGGAACGAACACGCGCATTATTATTCACGGTGCTATCCCGTTTTCTCGACAGTAAAAAATTCGTTTCATTAATGATGTATATGTTACGTAATTGTGTAAGTGACAGCGTTTATCAAATTATTGAAAGCGATATTCACAAAGACTGGAATCTTAGTATGGTAGCCAGTTGTTTATGTCTTAGCCCAAGTCTGTTAAAGAAAAAGTTGAAAAGCGAAAACACCAGTTATAGCCAAATAATCACCACCTGCCGCATGCGTTATGCCGTAAATGAATTAATGATGGACGGTAAAAATATCTCTCAGGTATCACAGTCCTGCGGCTACAACAGTACGTCGTACTTTATTTCTGTCTTTAAAGACTTCTACGGTATGACGCCGCTGCATTATGTTAGTCAGCACAGAGAACGCACTGTCGCCTGATTTTTAACCTTAACGAAGAGCTATATTAATAACGGCATCAGCGATAACCCGGTCGATAATAATTCAACTATCGAATGCAGGCGTATGATATGACGTAATTTATTGTCACGAAGCTCGCCTTCGCAGGAGTTTAATTATGTCTTCGGATGCTGATGCTCACAAAGTGGGCTTAATCCCCGTCACCCTGATGGTGTCGGGGAATATTATGGGGTCAGGTGTTTTTCTGTTACCTGCAAACCTGGCCTCTACTGGCGGGATTGCCATTTATGGATGGTTGGTGACGATTATCGGTGCACTGGGGCTCTCGATGGTATACGCCAAAATGTCGTTCCTCGACCCAAGTCCTGGTGGTTCTTACGCTTACGCCCGCCGCTGCTTTGGCCCGTTTCTCGGTTATCAAACCAACGTCCTCTACTGGCTGGCCTGCTGGATCGGCAATATCGCCATGGTGGTCATTGGCGTAGGATATTTAAGTTACTTCTTCCCGATTCTGAAAGATCCATTGGTATTAACCATCACCTGCGTCGTGGTGCTGTGGATCTTCGTCCTGCTGAACATTGTCGGTCCGAAAATGATCACCCGTGTGCAGGCAGTTGCCACCGTGCTGGCGCTGATCCCCATCGTCGGGATTGCCGTATTTGGCTGGTTCTGGTTCCGTGGTGAAACCTATATGGCGGCATGGAACGTCAGCGGCCTGGGCACCTTCGGTGCAATTCAAAGTACCCTTAACGTTACGCTGTGGTCGTTCATCGGTGTGGAAAGTGCCTCCGTTGCCGCAGGTGTGGTGAAAAACCCGAAACGCAATGTCCCTATCGCCACCATTGGTGGGGTATTGATTGCCGCCGTTTGCTATGTACTTTCTACCACCGCGATTATGGGGATGATCCCTAATGCCGCACTGCGCGTTTCTGCTTCGCCATTCGGTGATGCCGCACGGATGGCGTTGGGTGACACCGCCGGGGCCATTGTTTCCTTCTGCGCAGCTGCGGGTTGCTTAGGTTCACTGGGCGGCTGGACGTTGCTGGCGGGTCAAACGGCGAAAGCCGCTGCCGATGACGGACTGTTCCCACCGATTTTTGCCCGTGTAAATAAAGCGGGTACGCCAGTGGCGGGGCTGATTATCGTCGGTATTTTGATGACCATCTTCCAGCTCAGCAGCATTTCACCAAACGCGACCAAAGAGTTCGGTCTGGTTTCTTCCGTCTCGGTCATCTTTACACTGGTGCCATATCTTTACACCTGTGCGGCGTTACTGCTGCTCGGACACGGTCACTTTGGTAAAGCACGCCCGGCATATCTGGCAGTTACTACCATTGCCTTCCTCTACTGCATCTGGGCCGTGGTGGGGTCCGGAGCGAAAGAGGTTATGTGGTCATTTGTCACCCTGATGGTCATCACCGCCATGTATGCGCTGAATTACAACCGGCTACATAAAAACCCGTATCCCTTAGATGCACCAATAAGCAAAGATTAATTCCCCTTAATCCAGCAAACATAAAAGCCAACCTTAAGAACTTAAGGTTGGCTTAATTTTGCTTTGCGAGCATATGCGCACTTTGTTCGATGGAAACACCGTGATGTTGAAGCGCCTACTAAAAAGACCCTCTTTGAATTTACTCGCCTGGCTATTGTTGGCCGCTTTTTATATCTCTATCTGCCTGAATATTGCCTTTTTTAAACAGGTGTTGCAGGCGCTGCCGCTGGATTCGCTGCATAACGTACTGGTTTTCTTGTCGATGCCGGTCGTCGCTTTCAGCGTGATTAATATTGTCCTGACACTAAGCTCTTTCTTATGGCTTAATCGACCACTGGCCTGCCTGTTTATTCTGGTTGGCGCGGCTGCACAATATTTCATAATGACTTACGGCATCGTCATCGACCGCTCGATGATTGCCAATATTATTGATACCACTCCGGCAGAAAGTTATGCGCTGATGACACCGCAAATGTTATTAACGCTGGGATTCAGCGGCGTGCTTGCTGCGCTGATTGCCTGCTGGATAAAAATCAAACCTGCCACCTCGCGTCTGCGCAGTGTTCTTTTCCGTGGAGCCAATATTCTGGTTTCTGTACTACTGATTTTGCTGGTCGCCGCACTGTTTTATAAAGACTACGCCTCGTTGTTCCGCAATAACAAAGAGCTGGTGAAATCCTTAAGCCCCTCTAACAGCATTGTTGCCAGCTGGTCATGGTACTCCCATCAGCGACTGGCAAATCTGCCGCTGGTGCGAATTGGTGAAGACGCGCACCGCAACCCGTTAATGCAGAACGAAAAACGTAAAAATTTGACCATCCTGATTGTCGGCGAAACCTCGCGGGCGGAGAACTTCTCCCTCAACGGCTACCCGCGTGAAACTAACCCGCGGCTGGCGAAAGATAACGTGGTCTATTTCCCTAATACCGCATCTTGCGGCACGGCAACGGCAGTTTCAGTACCGTGCATGTTCTCGGATATGCCGCGTGAGCACTACAAAGAAGAGCTGGCACAGCACCAGGAAGGCGTGCTGGATATCATTCAGCGAGCGGGCATCAACGTGCTGTGGAATGACAACGATGGCGGCTGTAAAGGTGCCTGCGACCGCGTGCCTCACCAGAACGTCACCGCGCTGAATCTACCTGATCAGTGCATCAACGGCGAATGCTATGACGAAGTGCTGTTCCACGGGCTTGAAGAGTACATCAATAACCTGCAAGGTGATGGCGTGATTGTCTTACACACCATCGGCAGCCACGGTCCGACCTATTACAACCGCTATCCGCCTCAGTTCAGGAAATTTACCCCAACCTGCGACACCAATGAGATCCAGACCTGTACCAAAGAGCAACTGGTGAACACTTACGACAACACGCTGGTTTACGTCGACTATATTGTTGATAAAGCGATTAATCTGCTTAAAGAACATCAGGATAAATTTACCACCAGCCTGGTTTATCTTTCTGACCACGGTGAATCGTTAGGTGAAAATGGCATCTATCTGCACGGTCTGCCTTATGCCATCGCCCCGGATAGCCAAAAACAGGTGCCAATGCTGCTGTGGCTGTCGGAGGATTATCAAAAACGGTATCAGGTTGACCAGAACTGCCTGCAAAAACAGGCGCAAACGCAACACTATTCACAAGACAATTTATTCTCCACGCTATTGGGATTAACTGGCGTTGAGACGAAGTATTACCAGGCTGCGGATGATATTCTGCAAACTTGCAGGAGAGTGAGTGAATGAAAATTCTGATTGTTGAAGACGATACGCTGTTATTGCAGGGATTGATTCTGGCGGCGCAAACCGAAGGCTACGCGTGCGATGGCGTGACAACCGCGCGGATGGCGGAACAAAGCCTTGAGGCCGGTCATTACAGCCTGGTGGTACTGGATTTAGGGTTACCCGACGAAGATGGACTGCATTTTCTCGCCCGTATCCGGCAGAAAAAATACACCCTGCCAGTACTGATCCTCACCGCTCGCGATACGCTGACCGACAAAATCGCTGGGCTGGATGTCGGTGCCGATGACTATCTGGTGAAGCCTTTTGCGCTGGAAGAGTTACACGCCCGTATCCGCGCCCTGCTACGACGCCATAATAATCAGGGCGAAAGTGAGCTGATTGTTGGCAATCTGACGCTGAATATGGGTCGCCGTCAGGTATGGATGGGCGGTGAAGAGTTGATTCTGACGCCCAAAGAATATGCTCTGCTGTCACGGTTAATGCTCAAAGCAGGCAGTCCGGTGCATCGGGAAATTCTCTACAACGACATCTATAACTGGGACAATGAACCCTCGACCAACACCCTGGAAGTGCATATCCACAATCTGCGCGACAAAGTGGGCAAAGCCCGTATCCGCACCGTGCGCGGCTTTGGCTATATGCTGGTCGCGAATGAGGAAAACTAATTGAATCTGATGCATTTTCTGCGCCGACCAATATCGCTGCGCCAACGGCTGATATTGACCATCGGGGCCATTTTGTTGGTGTTTGAGCTGATCAGCGTCTTCTGGCTATGGCATGAAAGTACCGAGCAGATTCAGCTGTTTGAGCAGGCGCTACGCGACAATCGCAACAACGATCGCCACATCATGCGTGAGATCCGCGAGGCGGTCGCCAGCCTGATTGTCCCCGGCGTCTTTATGGTCAGCCTGACGCTATTTATCTGCTATCAGGCGGTACGCCGCATCACCCGCCCGCTGGCGGAGCTGCAAAAAGAGCTGGAAGCGCGCACCGCCGACAACTTAACGCCCATTGCCATTCACAGCGCCACCCTCGAAATCGAAGCGGTGGTTTCGGCGTTGAACGATCTGGTCAGTCGCCTGACCAGCACGCTGGATAACGAAAGGTTATTTACCGCTGACGTCGCGCACGAACTGCGAACGCCACTGGCGGGGGTACGTTTGCATCTGGAACTGCTGGCGAAAACGCATCACATTGATGTAGCACCGTTAGTGGCACGGCTTGATCAGATGATGGAGAGCGTCTCCCAGCTGCTGCAACTGGCGCGTGCCGGACAGTCATTTTCTTCCGGTAATTATCAACATGTAAAACTGCTGGAAGATGTCATTCTCCCCTCGTATGACGAACTCAGTACCATGCTCGACCAGCGACAGCAAACCCTGCTATTGCCAGAGAGCGCCGCCGACATCACCGTTCAGGGTGATGCAACCCTGCTGCGGATGTTATTGCGAAACCTGGTAGAAAACGCCCATCGTTACAGCCCGCAAGGCAGCAACATTATGATTAAGCTGCAAGAAGATGACGGAGCGGTCATGGCAGTTGAAGATGAAGGACCAGGTATTGATGAGAGTAAATGCGGGGAGTTGAGTAAAGCGTTTGTACGTATGGACAGCCGTTATGGCGGGATTGGTCTGGGGTTAAGTATTGTCAGCCGCATTACACAGTTGCATCAAGGGCAGTTTTTCCTGCAAAACCGGCAAGAGACTTCCGGCACGCGGGCCTGGGTACGGCTGAAGAAAGATCAGTACGTGGCAAACCAGATATAAAGAAAGCTGCTGACCACCAGCACGCTGAACACGGTAGTTAAACTTTCATAAACACGGTTTTTCATTGCACTCTCCTCCGTTAACCTGGAGGAGAGTATGCGCGTCAGAGATTAAGTGAACCTTAAGAGTTCAATTGGCCTGATAAGACAGCGTCACATCAGGCCATCCGTTTCAGCTTATTCATCAATTCGCGGATGTTGCTGCACCAGGCGGGTACGTTTCGCCTGCAAATCGGCAATCTCGTGGTCAATATCATCGATTTTCTGCTCGATATTATCGTAATGCTCGACGAGAATTTCCTTCGCTTCCTGTATATCTGACGCCGCCGGTGTCGCACCTTTCAACGGACGATTTGCCGTCTCTTTCATGGTTACGCCGGTGATTAAACCAACCACCGCCACTACCATCAGGTAATAGGCAGGCATCATCAGATTCTGCGAGCTTTCGACCAGCCAGGCCGCCAGCGTTGGCGTCAGACCGGCAACCAGCACCGAAATATTAAATGCCGCCGCCAGCGCGCTGTAACGGATATGCGTCGGGAACATCGCTGGCAAGGTAGAAGCCATAACGCCCGTAAAGCAGTTAAGGATCACCGCCAGCATCAGTAACCCGGCAAAAATCAGGCCGATGACGTTACTGTTAATCAGAATAAACGCCGGGATCGCCAACACAAACAGGGCAACACTACCAAGTAGCACAAACGGACGACGGCCAAAACGGTCACTCAGCAAGCCCATCACCGGCTGGACAAACAGCATACCGATCATAATGGCGATAATAATCAGCACCCCGTGGTCTTCGGAGTAATGCAGGTTATGCGACAAATAACTCGGCATATAGGTCAGCAACATGTAGTAAGTCACGTTGGTGGCAATTACCAGACCAATACATGTCAACAGGCTGCGCCAGTATTTAGTGGCAATCTCTTTAAACGAGACTTTCGGGCCATCCTGCAAACCTTCACGGTCGCCCTGTTCCAGTTTATCAACATGCTGCTGGAACGCCGGAGTTTCTTCCAGCGCATGGCGCAGGTAAAGCCCGATAATCCCTAACGGCAGAGCAATAAAGAACGGAATACGCCAGCCCCAGTCGAGGAAGTTCGCTTCGCCGACAATGGTCGAAATTAACACCACCACGCCCGCACCCAGCACAAACCCGGCAATAGAACCGAAGTCCAGCCAGCTGCCCATAAAGCCACGTTTACGGTCAGGGGAGTATTCCGCAACAAATATCGACGCCCCGGTATATTCACCGCCGACCGAGAAACCTTGTGCCATCTTACAGATCAACAGCAGAATCGGTGCCCAAATACCAATCGTGTCGTAGGACGGTATTAAGCCAATACAGAACGTACTGATCGACATAATCACAATAGTGATAGCGAGGATCTTCTGGCGACCATATTTATCGCCCAACATACCAAAGAAGAGCCCGCCAAGCGGTCGAATCAGAAAGGGAACGGAGAAAGTGGCAAGTGCAGCAACCATCTGCACGCTGGGGTCAGCCCCCGGGAAAAAAACTTTACCTAATGCGTAAGCAACAAAACCATAAACACCAAAATCAAACCATTCCATTGCATTACCCAGTGATGCTGCGGTAATGGCTTTACGCAGTTTACCGTCATCAATAATGGTGACATCACGAAGGGTAATTGGTTTTACTTTTTTCCTTTTCAGCATAGCTTTCCTCGCAGAGTTGGCCCATTTCCGCAAACGCCAGAAAAATCAGCGCGACGGCCGCAAAAGGGGAGCGGGAATTGCAGGATGCAATCTCTGTAACAAGCGTAGCGGGTTTGCTTACACCCTCCGGTTAAGGAATGTACAATCAAACCAGTTGACGCCTGAATTGGGCAGTTAATGACCTTTTTACCCTACCAGTGTTTAAATTTGTGATCAACTTCACACATGGATTTCGTTTAGGACTCATTGATGTAACTGATTATTTACACCAAATTTACAGTGAAGATTTCCTCGAGCATTGCCCCCGCCAGACGCTGCGCTGAACAGAGTCGTGGCATCCCCAGCGCGACAGTTTGCCAGCGTTGGGTCACTGACCAGCAAACGGGTTGTTTATCTGCCGTGGTCCACTTTCCCAGCCAACTTAAAAAATCAGCATGATCCCCGCCCGTCGGAACGGTCGAAGAGGCAAACCACTGATGGTAATAGTGACGCGTGGTCGGGGCCGCATTGATACTCTCTGCCAGATGTTGTGTCGCTTTCACGCGCAAATCACCCAGCAACAACGCCACCGCTTGCGGGCTTCCCAGACGACAGGCATCGCCAAATGCCCCCCAACGCAACTCTTCGAGAACGATAAAACAGCGCCCAGGCAACGACCAGGCGTTATACGCCCCAGCACGCCAGCGGGTAAAAATTTGCTCGCTCTGTTCACCCGCCTGCACCAGTAGGCCTCGTTGCGTTAATGCCTTTTCCTTCCAGCGACAACGGGCTGAAAACCACTCATACAAGGCGGCAATTTGCTGGGGGAGCTCCGGGAAAGCAGAGTGCTGGCGGTGATCCATTTTTTGCAGCAGCGCCAGATGCTGCGCGATCTGCGTCAGTGCCAGATGACCGGGATCCAGCATCGACGCCAGTTTTTCCACCAATGTCAGACGCAGGCTAAGCGGCGCATTTAACATGCCGCCGTTCGTCCATGTCTGAAGCTGCACGCGCGCAAGAAGTTCCTGCATCAGTCGTTCACGAAACTGCTGCTGATGGGCTTGTGGAAGGCGGGCATCATCGCCCTGCGCCAGATCCACTAAAAAGCGGTGATAAACCGACTCCAGCACGCGACCGGGGCCGTCAAGTAACGTCTTGGTCAATATCGTTCTGCCGTGAAAAGTGTTTGAATATCATCGCGTAACAGCTGGGCGTCGGTGTAAATCCAGCCGTGAGTCATCACAGTCTGCTGCAATTGCTGCTGCATCAGCCTGACCACCGATTCATTTTGTTGACGCAGAGCCAGACTTTCGCGTAAACGCGTCTGTAATTCCGTCAAACATGAAGCGAACTCAGCGAAAAAAGTATTCATGCCTGCCGTAACAGATTCATCGACCTGCTCTGCCAGAACTTTAGCCATTTGTTGGCAATAAAGATCGACTTCTGCGCTTAAAGCTCGTTGCAACACACTGTAATCAACCGTTTCTGTCGGGGATTTCTCATTTCCCCGTCCCCAGTCGGGCTGATTCAACCAGCGCGAAAAAGTCTCACGCACAACGCCTAAACGCGTGCTCTGCTCGTCCGTTGCATCCTGGCGCGAAATGACTTCACTGAACAGCTGGCGAGTGTTGAAGTGGGGAACTACGCCGTGAAAAACAGGAAAATGAAACCCAGGACGAAACCCTGACTCGCTCAATTCCATTTTGACTTGTTGCTCAATGGGCCGAATAACATCGGTTAACACCCGGCAAAGGGTGGATTCAAGCTCGGCAAAACGCAGCGTAAAGTCGCGACTGATGGTGTTCTGCGCCGTCTGTAACAGTGTCTCACAGCAGGTACGAATCTCGCTTAACGGCTCCGAATCATCCTGAAACAAGGCGGCTAACTGCGCATTCAGCGCATCTTGCTGTTGACGCAGAAAGTGGTTGGCGGAGGTCAGGGCCAGCTCGATTTCATGTTTAACCTCGCCGCTCACCTGCGCCTGATTGAGTTGCAATAGCTGCAAACTTTCTTCGACCTGATGGATATTTTGCCGCAATTGTTCACAAGCGACGTTTAACCCGTGCGCACGAAAATCCAGGTATCCCCGCGCCTGCTGCGCGTAATTCAACAGTTTATGCGCAGCAGATCGCAGAGCATACAACGAGGCGTTAGCGTAAGCGGCATGAAGCAACGCCTGAATTGGCTGGGCGAACAGCGAATCTTCCCACAACTGATCGGCAGCATGACGAATATGTTCGAGGTCCGCCAGATCGTCATGACGCCAGCGCCTGCCGAGCGCAGCATGGGCAAAATCTTCCACCCAGCGTTGTTGCTCTGGCGCTGGTAACTTACCGTTGTTGGCTAACTCATGGCGCGCTCGATTCGCCAGGTAGCCCCACATCGACGACACCGGAAATATCTGCTGTGGCGTAATACAGCCTTTCATCAGCGTCCCGGAAATCAGTGCCCGCACCTGGTCGGCGTCGTCACTGTTACGATCCTGTTGATCGAACTTATTGACCAGCACATACAGCGGCACCGATTGCCCCACCGCCAAAATCGCCTCACGGACCTCTTCATCGGAGATCGATTTCAGTTGCGTATAATCCAGCACCGCCAGTACCGCCGAGGCGCGTGCCAGCTGCTGGTTAAGCATTTTTTGCAGATGCGGTTGCCCGGCTTCATTTGGCCCGGGGGTATCCAGTAACGTCAACTGACCGGGATAACTCTCCAGCCCCGCCAGATGGACAAACTCCACTTCAATCACGGGAATATGCTCAATGGCGGCGTAAGCAGAAAAAGGAAAATCGACGTCCAGCGCCTTCGCCAGTCGCACTAAATCATTCAAACTTTTCAGACAATGAAAAATAGGCTGGGCACCCAGATAATATTTTTCGAAAGCGACGCCATTTTCGATCCGCTGCATAAGCGCACGCATATCTTTATCTATTTCCAGCACATCGGTCAGATGCTTAATATCGCAATCACGCAGGCGCTGTTGTAATTGTTGAATTAAACAATCGATTGGCGCGACATGTGAAAAATGCAGTACCGGTTCCTTTTGCCCGGGCGTATGGCGAATAAGCGTCGGCAGCGCAGTCATTGGGCGATTACGATTAGGCAGAACCTCCGTACCAACAATGGCATTAATGGTGGTTGATTTCCCTGCTTTCATAGTACCGACAATCGCCAGCACCATTTCCAGTCGGGAAATTTTACGCAACTCATTATTCAGCATCGCGTAACGTTCGGCGATATTAGGCTGACTCCAGGGTAAAGCCAGTTGTGGCGCATCGTCTCCGGGTACAGAGAGAGGCATTTTTTCCAGTAACTGCAACTGTTGGCGAGAAAGCTGTAACAGGCGTTCAGCCTCCTGACTTAACTCATACAGGGTCTGTGTGTACATAGAAAATTCTTCCTTAAAGCAAATTTTGTTACTTTTATTTAGCCAGATTGTTTTTGAGTTCTGTTTTCGGCTTTTATAATTACTGCAAGAAATAATTTTATATTTAGTGTGTTGTTTTTTATCAGAATAAATAACGTCTTCTGATGCGTTTAAAACGTCAGAAAGATAAAAATATCATGTGAATAAAAAAAAGAACAAGTAGAGCATTAACATTATCTTAAATAATAAATAGAGGCAAAAAGATTATTTTCTTTTTGCGTTTCCTTTCAAATGAAAACGATCGTCGTCTAAAATCAGCAGTACCCCCGACAAACTCAGGGATTTTGTGTATAATTGCGGCCTTTTTCGGCAATCTGCCGTTTTTTGGCGCTTTTGCCCTGCTGACTTTTGAGGAAATCCACATGTCATTACCACACTGCCCAAAATGCAACTCCGAATACACTTACGAAGATAACGGCATGTACATCTGCCCGGAATGTGCCTACGAATGGAACGACGCAGAACCTGCACAGGAAAGCGACGAGCTGATCGTTAAAGATGCTAACGGCAATCTGCTGGCTGACGGCGACAGCGTTACCATCATTAAAGATCTGAAGGTGAAAGGTAGCTCTTCGATGCTGAAAATTGGCACCAAAGTGAAAAACATCCGCCTGGTTGAAGGCGACCATAACATCGATTGCAAAATCGACGGTTTTGGTCCGATGAAACTGAAATCTGAGTTTGTGAAAAAGAACTGATTGTATTGTGATCGGTAAGCCGGATAAGGCGCTCGCGCCGCATCCGGCAACGATGCCAGATGCCTGATGCGACGCTTGCGCGTCTTATCAGGCCTACAAATTCCCGCACCCTCCGTAGGCCGGATAAGGCGTTTACGCCGCATCCGGCAACAGTGCCGACTGCCTGATGCGACGCTGACCGCGTCTTATCAGGCTTCCCTCTCATCTGTATAAATTTCGAACTACACTTAACTGGCTTCTCTTAACTGAGGTCACCATCATGCCGTTAAGTCCCTACCTCTCTTTTGCCGGTAACTGTGCCGACGCAATTGCTTATTATCAACGTACGTTGGGCGCTGAACTGCTCTATAAAATCAGCTTCGGCGAAATGCCGAAATCAGCGCAGGACAGCGCCGAGAACTGCCCTTCCGGAATGCAATTTCCCGATACCGCCATCGCCCACGCCAATGTGCGCATTGCCGGAAGCGATATCATGATGAGCGATGCTATACCGTCAGGAAAAGCCAGCTACTCCGGCTTTACGCTGGTGCTCGATTCGCAACAGGTCGAAGAAGGAAAACGCTGGTTTGATAACCTTGCCGCTAACGGAAAAATCGAAATGGCCTGGCAGGAAACTTTCTGGGCGCATGGCTTCGGCAAAGTCACCGATAAATTTGGCGTACCGTGGATGATTAATGTCGTCAAACAACAACCAACGCAATAATCCGCCGGGAGGCCCGCCCTCCCGCACTGTCATCGAATTCCCGTTAACTCTTCATCTGTTAGTCACTTTTAATTAACCAAATCGTCACAATAATCCGCCACGATGGAGCCACTTTTTTAGGGAGGCTGCATCATGCAAACGATTATCCGTGTCGAGAAGCTCGCCAAAACCTTCAATCAGCATCAGGCGCTGCATGCGGTTGATCTGAACATTCATCACGGTGAAATGGTGGCTCTGCTTGGGCCGTCGGGTTCCGGCAAATCCACCCTTTTACGTCACTTAAGCGGTTTGATTACCGGCGATAAATCCGCCGGCAGCCATATCGAGCTGCTGGGCCGCACAGTCCAGCGCGAAGGCCGTCTGGCGCGCGATATCCGCAAAAGCCGCGCCAACACCGGCTACATCTTCCAACAATTCAACCTGGTGAACCGCCTGAGCGTACTGGAGAACGTGCTGATTGGCGCGCTCGGCAGCACGCCGTTCTGGCGCACCTGTTTTAGCTGGTTTACCCGCGAGCAGAAACAACGCGCGTTACAGGCGCTGACCCGCGTTGGCATGGTGCATTTTGCCCATCAACGCGTTTCCACCCTCTCCGGCGGACAGCAGCAGCGTGTGGCGATTGCCCGCGCGCTGATGCAGCAGGCGAAGGTGATTCTGGCCGATGAACCCATCGCCTCGCTGGACCCGGAATCCGCCCGCATCGTGATGGACACCCTGCGCGACATCAATCAGAACGACGGCATCACCGTGGTCGTCACGCTGCATCAGGTGGATTACGCCCTGCGCTACTGCGAACGCATCGTCGCCCTGCGCCAGGGGCACGTTTTCTACGACGGCAGCAGCCAACAGTTTGATAACGAACGTTTTGACCATCTCTACCGCAGCATTAATCGCATCGAAGAGAACGCGAAAGCTGCCTGACATCCCCATCATTGAGGAAAACGAATGAACGCTAAGATAATTGCCTCGCTGGCCTTCACCAGCATGTTCAGCCTCAGCACCCTGTTAAGCCCGGCACACGCCGAAGAGCAGGAAAAGGCGCTGAATTTCGGCATTATTTCAACGGAATCACAGCAAAACCTGAAACCGCAATGGACGCCATTCTTACAGGATATGGAGAAGAAGCTGGGCGTGAAGGTGAACGCCTTCTTTGCCCCAGACTACGCAGGCATTATCCAGGGAATGCGCTTCAATAAAGTGGATATCGCCTGGTACGGCAACCTGTCGGCAATGGAAGCGGTGGATCGCGCCAACGGCCAGGTCTTCGCCCAGACGGTCGCGGCGGATGGATCGCCAGGTTACTGGAGCGTGTTGATCGTCAACAAAGATAGTCCGATCAACAACCTGAACGATCTGCTGGCGAAGCGGAAAGATCTCACCTTCGGCAATGGCGATCCTAACTCCACCTCTGGCTTCCTCGTCCCCGGTTACTACGTCTTCGCCAAAAACAATATCTCCGCCAGCGACTTCAAGCGCACCGTCAACGCCGGGCATGAAACCAACGCGCTGGCCGTCGCCAACAAGCAGGTGGATGTGGCGACCAACAACACCGAAAACCTCGACAAGCTGAAAACCTCCGCGCCGGAGAAGCTGAAAGAACTGAAAGTGATCTGGAAATCGCCGCTGATCCCAGGCGATCCGATCGTCTGGCGTAAAAATCTTTCCGAAACCACCAAAGACAAGATCTACGACTTCTTTATGAATTACGGCAAAACGCCGGAAGAGAAAGCGGTGCTGGAACGCCTGGGCTGGGCGCCGTTCCGCGCCTCCAGCGACCTGCAACTGGTGCCGATTCGCCAGCTCGCACTGTTTAAAGAGATGCAGGGCGTGAAAAGCAATAAAGGACTGAATGAGCAGGACAAGCTGGCAAAAACCACCGCGATTCAGGCGCAACTGGATGACCAGGACCGCCTGAACAACGCGCTAAGCGCGATGAGTTCGGTGAGTAAAGCGGTGCAGTAAATCGTAGGTCGGATAAGACGCCCCGGCGTCGCATCCGACAATGTGCAGGCGTTGATGCCGGATGCGGTGCAAGCACCTTATCCGGCCTACAGACCGGAGCCAAACATGCAAACCATCACCATCGCCCCACCCAAGCGCAGCTGGTTCTCGCTTCTGAGCTGGGCCGTTGTTCTCGCCGTGCTGGTCGTCTCGTGGCAGGGCGCGGAAATGGCCCCGCTCACGCTGATTAAAGACGGCGGCAACATGGCAACCTTCGCTGCCGACTTCTTCCCGCCCGATTTCAGCCAGTGGCAGGATTACCTCACCGAAATGGCCGTCACGCTGCAAATCGCCGTCTGGGGCACCGCGCTGGCGGTGGTTCTCTCCATCCCCTTTGGCCTGATGAGCGCCGAAAACCTGGTGCCGTGGTGGGTTTACCAGCCCGTTCGCCGCCTGATGGACGCCTGCCGCGCCATTAACGAAATGGTCTTCGCCATGCTGTTCGTGGTCGCCGTCGGTCTCGGACCGTTCGCTGGCGTGCTGGCGCTATTTATCCACACCACCGGCGTGCTCTCCAAGCTGCTTTCCGAAGCGGTAGAAGCAATTGAACCTGGCCCGGTGGAAGGCATTCGCGCCACCGGTGCCAACAAGCTCGAAGAGATCCTCTACGGCGTGCTGCCACAGGTGATGCCACTGCTGATCTCCTACTCCCTCTATCGCTTCGAATCCAACGTCCGCTCGGCGACCGTCGTCGGCATGGTCGGCGCAGGCGGGATCGGCGTCACCCTGTGGGAAGCGATTCGCGGTTTCCAGTTCCAACAAACCTGCGCCCTGATGGTGCTTATCATCGTCACGGTCAGCCTGCTGGATTTCCTCTCTCAACGGTTGCGTAAGCACTTTATCTGATAAGCGAGGCATTGATATCTATGCACTTGTCTACACATCCGACCAGCTACCCAACACGCTATCAAGAGATAGCCGCAAAACTTGAGCAGGAGCTTCGTCAACACTACCGCTGCGGCGACTATCTTCCCGCCGAGCAGCAACTGGCAGCGCGCTTTGAGGTGAATCGCCACACCCTGCGCCGCGCCATCGACCAACTGGTGGAAAAAGGCTGGGTACAGCGCCGTCAGGGCGTCGGCGTGCTGGTGCTGATGCGCCCGTTCGATTACCCGCTCAACGCCCAGGCGCGTTTTAGCCAGAATCTGCTGGATCAGGGCAGCCATCCCACCAGCGAAAAACTGCTTTCGGTATTGCGCCCCGCGTCCGGCCACGTCGCTGACGCACTGGGGATTACCGAGGGGGAGAACGTCATCCACCTGCGCACCCTGCGTCGGGTCAACGGCGTCGCGCTCTGTTTAATCGACCACTACTTCGCGGACCTCACCCTCTGGCCGACGCTGCAACGCTTCGACAGCGGCTCGCTGCACGATTTTCTGCGCGAGCAAACCGGAATTGCGCTGCGCCGCAGCCAGACGCGGATCAGCGCCCGCCGCGCCCAGGCCAAAGAGTGCCAGCGTCTTGAAATCCCGAATATGTCGCCGCTGCTGTGCGTGCGCACCCTTAACCACCGTGACGGTGAAAGCAGCCCGGCGGAGTACTCCGTCAGCCTGACGCTCGCCGACATGATTGAATTCACTATGGAGCACTGAATGCACGCAGATACCGCGACCCGCCAGCACTGGATGTCCGTGCTGGCGCACAGCCAACCGGCTGAACTGGCAGCACGCCTGAACGCGCTAAACATCACCGCCGACTATGAGGTGATCCGCGCCGCCGAAACTGGCCTGGTACAGATTCAGGCGCGAATGGGCGGTACCGGCGAACGCTTTTTTGCCGGCGACGCCACGCTGACCCGCGCCGCCGTACGCCTGACTGACGGCACGCTCGGCTACAGCTGGGTGCTGGGGCGTGATAAACAGCACGCCGAACGCTGCGCGCTGATTGACGCGCTGATGCAGCAATCTCGCCACTTTCAAAACTTATCAGAAACCCTTATTGCCCCGCTGGACGCTGACCGTATGGCACGCATTGCCGCACGCCAGGCCGAAGTGAACGCCAGCCGGGTCGACTTCTTTACGATGGTTCGCGGAGACAACGCATGACCCTGGAAACCGCTTTTATGCTTCCCGTGCAGGATGCCCAGCACAGTTTTCGTCGCCTGTTAAAGGCCATGAGCGAGCCGGGCGTGATTGTCGCCCTGCATCAGCTCAAACGCGGCTGGCAACCGCTGAATATCGCCACCACCAGCGTGCTGCTGACGCTGGCCGATAACGACACGCCGGTGTGGCTTTCTACCCCATTAAATAACGATATCGTCAACCAGAGCCTGCGTTTTCATACCAACGCGCCGCTGGTCAATCAGCCGGAACAGGCAACCTTCGCGGTAACGGATGACGGAATTTCCAGCGAGCAGCTCAACGCCCTTTCCACCGGCACCGCCGTTGCGCCGGAAGCGGGCGCGACGCTGATTTTACAGGTCGCCAGCCTGAGCGGCGGGCGCATGTTGCGTCTCACCGGCGCGGGTATTGCCGAAGAACGAATGATCGCTCCGCAGCTGCCGGAGTGCATTCTGCACGAACTCACCGAGCGCCCGCACCCGTTCCCGCTCGGCATCGACCTGATCCTGACCTGCGGCGAACGCCTGCTGGCTATTCCACGAACCACTCATGTGGAGGTGTGCTGATGTACGTTGCCGTAAAAGGGGGCGAAAAGGCGATCGACGCCGCCCACGCCCTGCAAGAGAGCCGACGCCGGGGCGATACCGATTTGCCTGAACTGAGCGTCGCCCAGATTGAACAGCAGCTTAACCTCGCGGTGGATCGCGTGATGACCGAAGGCGGCATTGCCGACCGCGAACTGGCGGCGCTGGCGCTGAAACAGGCCAGCGGCGATAACGTTGAAGCGATTTTCCTGCTGCGCGCCTACCGCACCACGCTGGCGAAACTGGCGGTAAGCGAGCCGCTCGACACCACAGAGATGCGTCTCGAACGGCGTATTTCGGCAGTTTATAAAGACATTCCCGGCGGCCAGCTGCTTGGCCCAACCTACGACTACACCCATCGCCTGCTCGATTTCACCCTGCTGGCAAACGGCGAAGCTCCAACGCTGATCACCGCAGACAGCGAGCAAGCCCCGTCGCCGCACGTTTTCAGCCTGCTGGCGCGTCAGGGGCTGGCGAAGTTTGAAGAAGATAGCGGCGCACAGCCGGATGACATCACCCGCACGCCGCCGGTTTACCCCTGCTCACGCTCCTCCCGCCTGCAACAATTAATGCGCGGGGACGAAGGCTATTTGCTGGCGCTGGCCTACTCCACCCAGCGTGGTTACGGACGCAATCACCCGTTCGCGGGCGAGATCCGCAGTGGTTACATCGACGTGTCGATTGTGCCGGAAGAGCTGGGATTTGCGGTAAACGTCGGCGAACTACTGATGACCGAGTGTGAAATGGTCAACGGTTTTATCGACCCGCCGGATGAGCCGCCGCACTTCACGCGCGGCTACGGGCTGGTATTCGGCATGAGCGAGCGCAAAGCGATGGCAATGGCGCTGGTCGATCGTGCGTTGCAGGCTCCGGAATACGGCGAGCACGCGACAGGCCCGGCGCAGGATGAAGAGTTTGTGCTGGCACATGCCGACAACGTCGAAGCCGCAGGCTTTGTCTCGCACCTCAAACTCCCCCACTACGTCGATTTCCAGGCCGAACTGGAGCTACTCAAACGTCTGCAACAGGAGAAGAACCATGGCTAATCTGAGCGGCTACAACTTTGCCTACCTCGACGAGCAGACCAAACGCATGATCCGCCGCGCCATCTTAAAAGCGGTGGCGATCCCCGGTTATCAGGTGCCGTTTGGCGGGCGCGAGATGCCGATGCCATACGGCTGGGGAACCGGCGGCATACAGCTCACCGCCAGCGTGATTGGCGAAAGCGACGTGCTAAAGGTGATTGACCAGGGTGCGGATGACACCACCAACGCCGTGTCGATTCGCAACTTCTTTAAGCGCGTGACCGGGGTAAACACCACTGAACGTACGGACGATGCGACGCTTATCCAGACGCGTCACCGCATCCCCGAAACGCCGCTGACCGAAGATCAGATCATTATCTTCCAGGTGCCAATCCCGGAACCGCTGCGCTTTATCGAGCCGCGCGAAACGGAGACCCGCACTATGCACGCGCTGGAGGAGTACGGCGTGATGCAGGTGAAACTGTATGAAGATATCGCCCGCTTCGGTCATATCGCCACCACCTATGCTTATCCGGTGAAGGTGAACGGGCGCTACGTGATGGACCCGTCGCCGATCCCGAAATTCGATAACCCGAAAATGGACATGATGCCCGCCCTGCAGCTGTTCGGAGCAGGGCGCGAGAAGCGCATCTATGCGGTGCCGCCGTTTACCCGCGTGGAAAGTCTCGATTTCGACGATCACCCGTTCACCGTTCAGCAGTGGGATGAGCCATGCGCCATCTGCGGATCGACCCACAGCTATCTTGATGAAGTGGTGCTGGATGACGCCGGAAACCGCATGTTTGTCTGCTCCGATACCGATTATTGCCGCCAACAGAGCGAGGCAAAAAACCAATGAATCAACCGTTACTTTCGGTCAATAACCTGACCCACCTTTACGCGCCGGGCAAAGGCTTTAGCGATGTCTCTTTTGATTTATGGCCGGGGGAAGTGCTGGGCATTGTCGGGGAATCCGGCTCCGGGAAGACCACGCTGCTGAAGTCGATCTCCGCGCGCCTGACGCCGCAGCAGGGGGAAATTCACTACGAGAACCGTTCGCTGTATGCAATGAGCGAGGCCGACCGCCGTCGCCTGCTGCGTACCGAATGGGGCGTGGTGCATCAGCATCCACTCGACGGCCTGCGCCGCCAGGTGTCGGCAGGCGGCAATATCGGCGAGCGGCTGATGGCGACCGGGGCACGTCATTACGGCGATATTCGTGCCACCGCGCAGAAGTGGCTGGAAGAGGTGGAGATTCCCGCCAACCGGATCGACGACCTGCCGACCACCTTTTCCGGCGGTATGCAGCAGCGTTTGCAGATTGCCCGCAACCTGGTGACGCATCCGAAGCTGGTGTTTATGGATGAACCGACCGGCGGGCTGGATGTGTCGGTGCAGGCCCGCCTGCTCGACCTGCTGCGCGGCCTGGTGGTGGAGCTGAACCTCGCGGTGGTGATTGTCACCCATGATTTAGGCGTCGCCCGCCTGCTGGCGGACCGTTTGCTGGTGATGAAGCAGGGGCAAGTGGTGGAGAGTGGGTTAACCGACCGCGTGCTCGACGACCCGCATCATCCGTATACACAGCTGCTGGTGTCATCGGTTTTGCAGAATTGAGCCGGTGCCGGATGCGGCGTAAACGCCTTATCCGGCCTACAAATGCGCTCCCCGTAGGTCGGATAAGACGCGTCAGCGTCGCATCCGACACCCGAACCACGAGGCGAAAAATGATTAACGTACAAAACGTCAGTAAAACCTTCATCCTGCACCAGCAAAACGGCGTGCGCCTGCCCGTCCTCAATCGCGCCTCGCTCACCGTCAACGCGGGCGAATGCGTGGTGCTCCACGGCCATTCCGGCAGCGGCAAATCAACTCTGCTACGCTCGCTGTACGCCAACTATCTACCCGACGAAGGTCAAATCCAGATCAAACACGGTGACGAGTGGGTAGACCTGGTCACCGCGCCAGCGCGCAAAGTGGTGGAAATCCGCAAAACCACCGTCGGCTGGGTGAGCCAGTTTCTGCGCGTCATCCCGCGTATCTCAGCACTGGAAGTGGTGATGCAGCCGCTGCTCGATACCGGCGTTCCGCGTGAAGCCTGCGCCGCTAAAGCCGCGCGTCTTCTCACCCGCCTGAACGTGCCGGAACGCCTGTGGCACCTGGCACCATCGACATTTTCCGGTGGCGAACAGCAGCGCGTCAACATCGCCCGCGGCTTTATCGTCGACTACCCCATTCTGCTGCTTGACGAACCTACCGCCTCGCTGGACGCCAAAAACAGCGCCGCGGTGGTGGAACTGATTCGCGAAGCCAAAACCCGTGGCGCAGCCATCGTAGGCATCTTCCATGACGAAGCTGTACGTAATGACGTCGCCGACCGCCTGCACCCAATGGGAGCCTCTTCATGATTATCAATAACGTTAAGCTGGTGCTGGAAAACGAGGTGGTAAGCGGTTCGCTGGAGGTGCAGAACGGCGAAATCCGCGCCTTTGCCGAAAGCCAGAGCCGCCTGCCGGAGGCGATGGACGGCGAAGGTGGCTGGCTACTACCCGGCCTGATTGAGCTGCATACCGACAACCTCGATAAATTCTTCACCCCGCGCCCGAAAGTCGACTGGCCCGCCCATTCGGCGATGAGCAGCCACGACGCGCTGATGGTGGCAAGCGGCATCACCACCGTGCTGGACGCGGTGGCAATTGGCGACGTGCGCGACGGCGGCGATCGGCTGGAGAATCTGGAGAAGATGATCAACGCCATCGAAGAGACGCAGAAACGCGGCGTCAACCGCGCCGAGCACCGTCTGCATCTGCGCTGCGAACTGCCGCATCACACCACGCTGCCGCTGTTTGAAAAACTGGTGCAGCGCGAGCCGGTGACGCTGGTGTCGCTGATGGACCACTCGCCGGGCCAGCGCCAGTTCGCCAATCGCGAGAAGTATCGCGAATATTATCAGGGCAAATACTCCCTCACTGATGCGCAGATGCAGCAGTACGAAGAAGAGCAACTGGCGCTCGCCGCACGCTGGTCGCAGCCGAATCGCGAATCCATCGCCGCCCTGTGCCGCGCGCGAAAAATTGCGCTTGCCAGCCACGATGACGCCACCCACGCCCACGTTGCTGAATCTCACCAGCTTGGCAGCGTGATCGCCGAATTTCCCACCACGTTCGAAGCGGCGGAAGCCTCGCGCAAGCATGGCATGAACGTGCTGATGGGCGCGCCGAATATTGTGCGCGGCGGCTCGCACTCCGGCAACGTGGCGGCCAGTGAACTGGCGCAGCTTGGCCTGCTGGATATCCTCTCTTCCGACTACTACCCCGCCAGCCTGCTCGATGCGGCATTTCGCGTCGCCGATGACGAGAGCAACCGCTTTACGCTGCCGCAGGCGGTGAAGCTGGTGACTAAAAATCCAGCGCAGGCGCTTAATCTCCAGGATCGCGGGGTGATTGGCGAGGGCAAACGCGCCGACCTGGTGCTGGCGCATCGCAAGGGCAATCACATTCATATCGACCACGTCTGGCGTCAGGGTAAAAGGGTGTTCTGATGATGGGAAAACTGATTTGGTTAATGGGGCCGTCCGGCTCCGGGAAAGATAGCCTGCTGGCGGAACTCCGCCTGCGGGAACAAACTCAGCTACTGGTGGCGCATCGCTACATCACGCGCGACGCCAGCGCCGGAAGCGAAAACCATATCGCCCTGAGCGAGCAGGAGTTTTTTACCCGCGCGGGGCAGAACCTACTGGCCTTAAGCTGGCACGCTAACGGTCTGTATTATGGCGTCGGCGTCGAGATCGACCTCTGGCTGCACGCCGGATTCGACGTGCTGGTCAACGGCTCACGCGCCCATCTGCCGCAGGCGCGGGCGCGCTATCAATCGGCGCTGCTGCCCGTCTGTTTACAGGTTTCGCCGGAGATCCTCCGCCAGCGCCTGGAAAACCGTGGCCGTGAAAACGCCAGTGAAATTAACGCCCGCCTGGCGCGCGCCGCCCGCTATACTCCACAGGATTGCCATACGCTCAACAATGACGGCAGCCTGCGCCAGTCGGTCGACACGCTGCTGACGCTGATCCATCAGAAGGAGAAACACCATGCCTGCTTGTGAGCTTCGCCCGGCCACGCAGTACGACACCGACGCGGTTTACGCGCTGATTTGTGAGCTAAAACAGGCGGAGTTTGACCACCACGCGTTTCGCGTGGGTTTTAACGCCAATCTGCGCGACCCAAACATGCGCTACCATCTGGCGCTGCTTGATGGCGAAGTTGTCGGCATGATCGGCCTGCATTTGCAGTTTCATCTGCATCATGTCAACTGGATCGGCGAAATTCAGGAACTGGTGGTGATGCCGCAGGCGCGCGGTCTGAACGTTGGCAGTAAGTTACTGGCGTGGGCAGAAGAAGAAGCCCGCCAGGCCGGGGCCGAAATGACCGAACTTTCCACCAACGTGAAGCGCCACGACGCGCACCGTTTTTACCTGCGTGAAGGCTACGAGCAGAGCCACTTCCGCTTCACCAAGGCGCTGTAACATGAGCCTGACCCTCACGCTCACCGGCACCGGCGGCGCACAGGGCGTTCCGGCATGGGGCTGCGAGTGCGCGGCCTGCGCCAGAGCGCGGCGCTCGCCGCAGTATCGCCGCCAGCCATGCAGCGGCGTAGTGAAGTTTAACGAGGCGATCACCCTGATCGACGCCGGGCTGCACGATCTCGCCGATCGCTGGTCGCCCGGATCGTTCCAGCAGTTTTTGCTGACGCACTACCATATGGATCACGTGCAGGGGCTATTCCCGCTGCGCTGGGGCGTGGGCGATCCGATCCCGGTTTACGGCCCGCCGGATGAACAGGGCTGCGACGATCTGTTTAAACATCCGGGCCTGCTTGATTTCAGCCACACGATGGAACCGTTTGTGGTGTTTGATTTGCAGGGGTTACAGGTCACGCCCCTGCCGCTCAACCACTCAAAACTGACCTTCGGTTATCTGCTGGAAACGGCACACAGCCGGGTGGCGTGGCTGTCTGACACCGCAGGCTTGCCGGAAAAAACGCTGAAATTTTTACGCAATAATCAGCCGCAGGTAATGGTGATGGATTGCAGTCACCCGCCGCGCGCGGATGCACCGCGTAATCACTGTGATTTAAATACCGTGCTTGCGCTGAATCAGGTTATCCGCTCGCCACGGGTGATTCTGACCCATATCAGCCACCAGTTTGATGCGTGGCTGATGGAAAACGCACTACCGTCAGGGTTTGAGGTGGGGTTTGATGGGATGGAGATTGGGGTGGCGTGATGAGAGGGAATGTGCGCGCTGGCCCCCTCACCCTAACCCTCTCCCCAGAGGGGCGAGGGGACCGATTGTGCTCGATATTGAATATTGCGCTCGTTTTCTCCCTCTCCCCATTGGGGTGAGGGGCGATGCCTGCTCCATACCCAACCTCATCGCCCATACTCATCTTCCATTCTCCGCTCTTCATCTTCTAGCTGCCGACGCTCCTGATCAAGCTGGCGCTGGCGATCGTCCAGCTGCCTGCGGCGATCTTCAAACTGGCGGCGGCGGTCGTCATATTGTTTGCGCCGATCGTCGCTCACTTCACGCTGCCAGCCGTCGTCGCGCGAATCTTCATAGTCTCGCCCACGGTCAGGGTTATAAGCGTCGTTAATCGCCTGCTGAATATTGCCAATGGTGTCGTCGATAATATCGGCCTGGGCCGGAACGGTGGACAGCGTGAGCAGGGTGAATAAAAGAAATAGCGGAAAGCGTTTCATTAGCCAACCTCAAAAAGAAACTCTATCCACATTAATCATTACTCATCCATGCAAGTAGTGGATGAATCTCAATTTCTCCGCTGCTCTATTGCCGTAATCGCCTCCACGCGTTGTTGATGACGACCGCCTTCGTACTGTGCGCCCAGCCACGCATCCACAATCATTTTTGCCAGTTCGAGGCCAACCACTCGTGAACCAAAAGCCAGTGCAACTTCACTGGCATAATGCGGATAATCAGTGCGCTCTGACGACCTGGTGTCTTTATCAATCACCTCACTCATTGACCATGAATAAAAGGCTGGCACAGCAACGCAGAATCCTGCGGTGCCAGCGACATGACCGCCCATTGCTCCGGTACGTTTTTTAAAAAGAAACACCGGTTGCATTGATAAATTGTGCTCAGTATTTGCCGAAGTACAATATATATAATAAATATATAAAACACCTCATATTATTTACAGAGATAATAAATTCGCGTACTTTTCCCTCTTCAGCACAAATGCCTAATAAAATGGCGCGTTCCGCTCACACTTCCACTTATTAAAGTCGCAATTTCCCAATTATGATAACGCCAGCTTTAAATGACGTATTTTGCATGGATTACATATTTACGACATAAATGATAAATGGAGATTTATATGAATAACTCTCGGTTATTCCGTTTGAGCAGGATTGTTATTGCGTTAACTGCCGCCAGCGGCATGATGGTAAATACCGCTAACGCGAAAGAGGAAGCGAAAGCCGCCACTCAATATACCCAACAGGTTAATCAGAATTACGCCAAATCATTACCGTTTAGCGATCGTCAGGATTTTGACGATGCCCAGCGTGGATTTATCGCCCCGCTGCTGGATGAAGGTATTCTGCGTGATGCGAACGGTAAAGTTTACTACCGCGCGGACGATTACAAATTTGATATTAATGCCGCAGCGCCGGAAACCGTAAACCCCAGCCTGTGGCGTCAGTCGCAAATCAACGGTATTTCTGGCCTGTTCAAAGTCACCGATAAAATGTATCAGGTGCGCGGCCAGGATATCTCTAACATTACGTTCGTTGAGGGCGAGAAAGGCATTATTGTTATCGACCCGCTGGTGACGCCGCCTGCCGCAAAAGCCGCACTTGACCTTTACTTCCAGCATCGTCCGCAAAAACCGATTGTTGCCGTTATCTACACTCACAGCCACACCGACCACTATGGTGGCGTGAAAGGCATTATCTCTGAAGCCGATGTTAAATCCGGCAAAGTTCAGGTGATTGCCCCTGCAGGCTTTATGGACGAAGCCATCAGCGAAAACGTGCTGGCGGGTAACATCATGAGCCGCCGTGCGCTCTACTCTTACGGTCTGTTACTGCCGCACAACGCGCAAGGCAACGTGGGTAATGGCCTTGGCGTGACGCTGGCAACGGGCGACCCGAGCATTATTGCACCGACTAAAACTATCGTCCGAACTGGCGAGAAGATGATTATCGACGGCCTGGAGTTTGACTTCCTGATGACCCCAGGTAGCGAAGCGCCAGCCGAAATGCACTTCTATATTCCGGCCCTGAAAGCCCTGTGTACCGCCGAGAACGCCACGCATACCCTGCACAACTTCTACACTCTACGCGGCGCGAAAACCCGCGACACCAGCAAGTGGACCGAGTATCTGAACGAAACGCTGGATATGTGGGGTAACGACGCGGAAGTCCTGTTTATGCCGCACACCTGGCCGGTCTGGGGCAATAAGCATATCAATGATTATATTGGTAAATATCGCGATACTATCAAGTACATTCACGACCAGACCCTGCACCTGGCGAACCAGGGCTACACCATGAATGAAATCGGCGACATGATTAAGCTGCCGCCTGCACTTGCCAATAACTGGGCCAGCCGTGGCTATTACGGTTCTGTCAGCCACAACGCCCGCGCGGTGTATAACTTCTATCTTGGCTATTACGACGGTAACCCGGCTAACCTGCATCCGTATGGTCAGGTGGAGATGGGTAAACGTTACGTGCAGGCGCTGGGCGGTTCTGCCCGTGTCATCAACCTGGCGCAAGAAGCGAACAAGCAAGGTGATTACCGCTGGTCGGCAGAACTGCTGAAACAGGTGATTGCCGCCAACCCGGGTGACCAGGTCGCGAAGAATCTGCAAGCGAATAACTTTGAACAGCTGGGCTATCAGGCCGAGTCCGCCACCTGGCGCGGTTTCTACCTGACCGGCGCGAAAGAGCTGCGCGAAGGGGTGCATAAGTTCAGCCACGGCACCACCGGCTCCCCGGACACCATTCGCGGGATGTCGGTCGAAATGCTGTTCGACTTTATGTCCGTTCGCCTCGATAGCGCGAAAGCCGCGGGTAAAAATATCAGCCTGAACTTCAATATGGGCAACGGCGATAACCTCAACCTGACGCTGAACGATAGTGTGCTTAACTACCGGAAAACGCTGCAACCGCAAGCCAACGCCTCTTTCTACATCAGCCGTGAAGATCTGCACGCCGTGCTGACCGGACAGGCAAAAATGGCGGATCTGGTAAAAGCGAAGAAAGCCAAAATTATTGGCAATGGCGCGAAACTGGAAGAAATTATTGCCTGTCTGGATAATTTCGATTTGTGGGTGAATATCGTACCCCCAAATTAATGCCACTCGCTTTTGGGGGCGCTGAAGCCCCCAAAAGCATTTATTTTAAAAATATATACAACCAATTAATACATAAAATATATAAGTTATGAATGCGGTGGCTGAATAAAGCTATTTTTATTCATCAAGAAAATAGCCATACTGACGCCTTCAATGGATATTGATATTCACTACAGATATTGTTCGCAGCAGACAGGATGTATTTAATATGCCAACAGTTCTCTCTCGCATGGCGATGCAACTCAAAAAAACAGCCTGGATAATTCCCGTCTTCATGGTTTCGGGATGCTCATTATCTCCGGCAATCCCGGTGATCGGCGCTTATTATCCCAGCTGGTTTTTCTGCGCCATTGCCAGCCTTATTTTGACGCTCATCACGAGGCGAGTTATTCAGCGGGCAAATATCAATCTGGCATTTGTCGGAATTATTTATACCGCCCTTTTTGCTCTCTACGCCATGCTGTTCTGGCTGGCATTTTTCTAATCTATTTGAGACGCGCTCATGGAAAGTACGCCGAAAAAAGCTCCTCGCAGTAAATTCCCTGCTCTGTTAGTGGTTGCGTTGGCGCTGGTTGCCCTTGTTTTCGTTATCTGGCGCGTAGACAGTGCGCCATCAACTAATGACGCTTACGCGTCAGCAGATACCATTGATGTGGTACCGGAAGTCAGCGGCCGCATTGTAGAACTGGCGGTCACCGACAACCAGGCAGTCAAACAGGGCGATTTGCTGTTCCGCATCGACCCGCGCCCGTACGAAGCCAATCTGGCGAAAGCTGAAGCCTCCCTCGCGGCGCTGGATAAGCAAATTATGCTCACCCAGCGTAGCGTTGACGCGCAACAGTTTGGTGCCGACTCGGTTAATGCCACGGTAGAAAAAGCCCGTGCCGCCGCGAAACAGGCCACAGATACATTACGCCGCACCGAGCCATTACTGAAAGAAGGTTTTGTCTCAGCGGAAGATGTTGACCGTGCAAGAACGGCGCAGCGCGCCGCAGAAGCGGATCTTAATGCCGTATTGTTACAGGCGCAGTCAGCCGCCAGCGCCGTCAGCGGCGTGGATGCATTAGTTGCCCAGCGTGCGGCGGTCGAAGCGGATATTGCCCTGACCAAACTGCATCTGGAAATGGCGACCGTTCGCGCGCCGTTTGATGGCCGGGTCATTTCCCTCAAAACCTCCGTCGGGCAATTTGCTTCTGCCATGCGCCCTATTTTTACCCTAATCGACACTTGTCACTGGTATGTGATCGCCAACTTCCGCGAAACCGATCTGAAAAATATTCGCTCAGGTACACCCGCAACGATTCGCCTGATGAGTGACAGCGGCAAAACCTTCGAGGGTAAAGTGGATTCGATTGGCTACGGCGTGCTACCGGATGACGGCGGCCTGGTGCTGGGCGGCCTGCCGAAAGTGTCTCGTTCTATTAACTGGGTCCGCGTTGCCCAGCGTTTTCCGGTCAAAATCATGGTCGATAAACCTGACCCGGAAATGTTCCGCATCGGCGCTTCGGCAGTCGCTAATCTTGAGCCGCAATAATGAGCGCGCTCAACTCCCTGCCATTACCGGTGGTCAGGCTGCTGGCGTTCTTTCATGAAGAGTTAAGCGAGCGGCGACCAGGTCGCGTGCCGCAGACCGTGCAACTCTGGGTAGGCTGCCTGCTGGTGATTCTGATCTCGATGACCTTTGAGATCCCTTTTGTGGCGTTATCGCTGGCAGTGCTGTTTTACGGTATTCAGTCGAACGCGTTTTACACCAAATTTGTCGCGATCTTGTTTGTGGTTGCCACGGTGCTGGAGATCGGCAGCCTGTTTTTGATCTACAAATGGTCATACGGCGAACCGTTGATCCGATTGATCATCGCCGGACCGATCCTGATGGGCTGCATGTTTTTGATGCGCACCCATCGCTTGGGGCTGGTCTTTTTCGCCGTCGCCATTGTCGCTATTTACGGGCAAACCTTCCCCGCCATGCTCGACTATCCGGAAGTGGTCGTGCGCTTAACGCTGTGGTGTATCGTTGTTGGCCTCTATCCAACCTTGCTGATGACGTTAATCGGCGTGCTGTGGTTTCCCAGTCGTGCCATTTCGCAAATGCATCAGGCGCTTAATGATCGGCTTGATGATGCCATTAGTCACCTGACAGACAGCCTCGCACCGCTACCCGAAACGCGGATTGAAAGAGAGGCGCTGGCGCTACAAAAACTCAATGTCTTTTGCCTCGCGGACGATGCCAACTGGCGAACTCAAAACGCATGGTGGCAAAGCTGCGTGGCAACGGTAACCTACATTTACTCGACGCTGAATCGCTACGATCCCACCTCTTTTGCTGATTCTCAGGCAATTATTGAATTCCGACAAAAATTAGCCTCAGAAATCAACAAGCTGCAGCATTCCATTGCCGAAGGTCAGTGCTGGCAAAGCGACTGGCGGATCAGTGAAAGTGAAGCGATGGCGGCACGGGAATGTAACCTGGAGAATATCTGCCAGACGTTGTTACAACTGGGTCAGATGGACCCGAATACGCCGCCAACGCCCGCCGCCAAACCACCATCAATGGCCGCCGATGCTTTTACCAATCCAGACTATATGCGCTACGCGGTAAAAACGCTGCTCGCCTGTTTGATCTGTTACACCTTCTACAGCGGCGTCGACTGGGAAGGCATTCACACCTGTATGCTGACCTGCGTGATCGTCGCTAACCCGAATGTCGGTTCGTCGTACCAGAAGATGGTGCTGCGTTTTGGCGGGGCTTTTTGCGGCGCGATTCTGGCGCTGTTATTCACGCTACTGGTCATGCCCTGGCTGGACAATATTGTCGAATTGCTGTTTGTGCTGGCACCTATTTTCCTGTTGGGCGCATGGATTGCCACCAGCTCTGAACGTTCTTCTTATATCGGCACACAGATGGTGGTCACCTTCGCGCTCGCCACGCTCGAAAACGTTTTTGGCCCGGTGTACGACCTGGTGGAAATTCGCGATCGCGCCCTGGGTATCATCATTGGTACCGTGGTGTCCGCGGTGATTTACACCTTTGTCTGGCCTGAGAGTGAAGCGCGCACGCTGCCGCAAAAACTGGCTGGCGCGCTGGGTATGTTAAGTAAAGTAATGCGGATCCCACGCCAGCAGGAAGTCACGGCTCTGCGCACTTATCTGCAAATTCGTATAGGTCTGCATGCGGCGTTTAATGCCTGTGAAGAGATGTGCCAACGCGTGGCGCTGGAGCGTCAACTGGACAGCGAAGAACGCGCATTACTGATTGAACGTTCGCAAACGGTTATTCGTCAGGGCCGCGATCTTCTTCACGCCTGGGATGCCACCTGGAACTCGGCGCAGGCGCTGGATAACGCACTACAGCCGGACAGAGCAGGTCAGTTTGCCGACGCCCTGGAGAAATACGCTGCCGGTCTGGCAACCGCACTCAGCCGTTCTCCTCAAATAACGCTTGAAGAGACACCCGCCTCTCAGGCCATCCTGCCCACCTTATTAAAACAGGAGCAACACGTCTGCCAGCTTTTCGCCCGCTTGCCAGACTGGACAGCCCCGGCATTAACGCCCGCCACGGAACAGGCACAAGGAGCCACGCAATGATCAATCGTCAACTTTCACGTCTGCTGTTGTGCAGCATTCTCGGCAGCACGACGCTGATTTCCGGCTGTGCCCTGGTACGTAAGGATTCTGCACCTCATCAACAGCTCAAACCGGAACAAATCAAACTGGCCGACGATATTCATCTTGCCAGCTCCGGCTGGCCGCAGGCGCAGTGGTGGAAACAACTCAATGACCCGCAGCTGGATGCGCTGATCCAACGGACGCTAAGTGGTTCACACACCCTCGCCGAAGCGAAACTGCGGGAAGAAAAAGCGCAGTCCCAGGCCGATTTGTTAGATGCCGGTTCACAATTACAGGTCGCAGCGTTAGGGATGCTCAACCGCCAACGTGTCTCGGCGAACGGCTTTTTAAGCCCTTATTCAATGGATGCGCCAGCACTGGGTATGGACGGGCCGTACTATACGGAAGCCACAGTAGGTTTGTTTGCCGGACTGGAACTTGATTTGTGGGGTGTGCATCGCTCAGCGGTTGCCGCCGCCATTGGCGCGCATAATGCCGCGCTGGCAGAAACCGCAGCAGTAGAGCTATCGCTGGCCACGGGCGTAGCGCAGCTTTATTACAGTATGCAGGCCAGCTATCAGATGCTCGATCTGTTAGAACAAACTCACGATGTGATTGATTACGCGGTGAAAGCGCACCAGAGTAAAGTGGCGCACGGTCTGGAAGCGCAAGTGCCTTTCCACGGCGCGCGGGCACAGATTCTGGCGGTCGATAAACAAATTGTTGCCGTCAAAGGGCAAATCACCGAAACGCGAGAATCTCTGCGTGCATTGATTGGCGCGGGAGCCAGCGATATGCCGGAGATCAGACCGGTGGCATTACCGCAAGTCCAGACCGGCATTCCGGCGACACTCTCTTATGAGTTGCTCGCCAGACGCCCGGATCTGCAAGCCATGCGCTGGTATGTTCAGGCGTCATTAGATCAGGTGGATTCCGCGCGGGCGTTGTTCTATCCGAGCTTTGATATCAAAGCGTTTTTCGGTCTGGACTCCATCCATCTGCATACCTTATTCAAAAAAACCAGTCGCCAGTTCAACTTCATCCCGGGTCTGAAATTGCCGCTGTTTGACGGTGGACGGTTGAATGCCAATCTCGAAGGCACGCGCGCCGCCAGCAACATGATGATTGAACGTTACAACCAGTCAGTACTGAACGCGGTGCGTGACGTTGCCGTCAACGGCACGCGTCTGCAAACGCTCAACGACGAGCGAGAAATGCAGGCTGAACGCGTGGAAGCCACGCGCTTTACCCAGCGCGCTGCCGAGGCCGCCTATCAGCGCGGCTTAACCAGCCGCTTACAGGCCACCGAAGCCCGGTTGCCAGTGCTTGCCGAAGAGATGTCATTACTGATGCTGGACAGCCGCCGGGTGATCCAAAGCATTCAGTTGATGAAATCGCTGGGCGGCGGGTATCAGGCAGGTCCCGTCGTCGAGAAAAAATAAAATGTCTGCCGCGTGATGGCTGTCACGCGGTATTTCGTTTCGTCACGTCAAAACTGACGACAGCCTGTTTTTCGTCAGAGTTTTGAATAAATAGTGCCCGTAATATCAGGGAATGACCCCACATAAAATGTGGCATAAAAGATGCATACTGTAGTCGAGAGCGCGTATGCGTGATTTGATTAACTGGAGCGAGACCGATGAAAAAAGTCGTCACGGTTTGCCCCTATTGCGCATCAGGTTGCAAAATCAACCTGGTCGTCGATAACGGCAAAATCGTCCGGGCGGAGGCAGCGCAGGGGAAAACCAACCAGGGTACCCTGTGTCTGAAGGGTTATTATGGCTGGGACTTCATTAACGATACCCAGATCCTGACCCCGCGCCTGAAAACCCCCATGATCCGTCGCCAGCGTGGCGGCAAACTCGAACCTGTTTCCTGGGATGAGGCACTGAATTACGTTGCCGAGCGCCTGAGCGCCATCAAAGAGAAGTACGGTCCGGATGCCATCCAGACGACCGGCTCCTCGCGTGGTACGGGTAACGAAACCAACTATGTAATGCAAAAATTTGCGCGCGCCGTTATTGGTACCAATAACGTTGACTGCTGCGCTCGTGTCTGACACGGCCCATCGGTTGCAGGTCTGCACCAATCGGTCGGTAATGGCGCAATGAGCAATGCTATTAACGAAATTGATAATACCGATTTAGTGTTCGTTTTCGGGTACAACCCGGCGGATTCCCACCCAATCGTAGCGAATCACGTAATTAACGCTAAACGTAACGGGGCGAAAATTATCGTCTGCGATCCGCGCAAAATTGAAACCGCGCGCATTGCTGACATGCACATTGCACTGAAAAACGGCTCGAACATCGCGCTGTTGAATGCGATGGGCCATGTCATTATTGAAGAAAATTTGTACGACAAAGCATTCGTCGCTTCCCGTACAGAAGGCTTTGAAGAGTATCGTAAAATCGTTGAAGGCTACACGCCGGAGTCGGTTGAAGATATCACCGGCGTCAGCGCCAGTGAGATTCGTCAGGCGGCACGGATGTATGCCCAGGCGAAAAGCGCCGCCATCCTGTGGGGCATGGGTGTAACCCAGTTCTACCAGGGCGTGGAAACCGTGCGTTCTCTGACCAGCCTCGCGATGCTGACCGGTAACCTCGGTAAGCCACATGCGGGTGTTAACCCGGTTCGTGGTCAGAACAACGTACAGGGTGCCTGCGATATGGGCGCGCTGCCGGATACGTATCCGGGATACCAGTACGTGAAAGATCCGGCTAACCGCGAGAAATTCGCCAAAGCCTGGGGCGTGGAAAGCCTGCCAGCGCATACCGGCTATCGCATCAGCGAGCTACCGCACCGCGCAGCGCATGGCGAAGTGCGTGCCGCGTACATTATGGGCGAAGATCCGCTGCAAACTGACGCGGAGCTGTCGGCAGTACGTAAAGCCTTTGAAGATCTGGAACTGGTTATCGTTCAGGACATCTTTATGACCAAAACCGCGTCGGCGGCGGATGTTATTTTACCGTCAACGTCGTGGGGCGAGCATGAAGGCGTGTTTACTGCGGCTGACCGTGGCTTCCAGCGTTTCTTCAAGGCGGTTGAACCGAAATGGGATCTGAAAACGGACTGGCAAATCATCAGTGAAATCGCCACCCGTATGGGTTATCCGATGCACTACAACAACACCCAGGAGATCTGGGATGAGTTGCGTCATCTGTGCCCGGATTTCTACGGTGCGACTTACGAGAAAATGGGCGAACTGGGCTTCATTCAGTGGCCTTGCCGCGATACTTCAGATGCCGATCAGGGGACTTCTTATCTGTTTAAAGAGAAGTTTGATACCCCGAACGGTCTGGCGCAGTTCTTCACCTGCGACTGGGTAGCGCCAATCGACAAACTCACCGACGAGTACCCGATGGTACTGTCAACGGTGCGTGAAGTTGGTCACTACTCTTGCCGTTCGATGACCGGTAACTGTGCGGCACTGGCGGCGCTGGCTGATGAACCTGGCTACGCACAAATCAATACCGAAGACGCCAAACGTCTGGGTATTGAAGATGAGGCATTGGTTTGGGTGCACTCGCGTAAAGGCAAAATTATCACCCGTGCGCAGGTCAGCGATCGTCCGAACAAAGGGGCGATTTACATGACCTACCAGTGGTGGATTGGTGCCTGTAACGAGCTGGTTACCGAAAACTTAAGCCCGATTACGAAAACGCCGGAATACAAATACTGCGCCGTGCGCGTCGAGCCGATCGCCGATCAGCGCGCCGCCGAGCAGTACGTGATTGACGAGTACAACAAGTTGAAAACTCGCCTGCGCGAAGCGGCACTGGCGTAATACCGTCCTTTCTACAGCCTCCTTTCGGAGGCTGTTTTTTATCCATTCGAACTCTTTATACTGGTTACTCCCTACCCAATCGTATTATCAAAATGAAAAAAATTATCGCATTGATGTTGTTTTTGACATTCTTTGCCCACGCCAACGACTCCGAGCCTGGCAGCCAGTATTTAAAGGCAGCAGAGGCCGGGGACCGACGCGCACAATATTTTCTTGCCGACAGCTGGTTTAGCTCCGGCGATTTGAGCAAAGCCGAATATTGGGCACAGAAAGCCGCCGACAGCGGTGATGCTGATGCCTGCGCGCTGCTGGCGCAGATCAAAATCACCAATCCGGTCAGTCTGGACTATCCACAAGCAAAAGTTCTTGCAGAGAAAGCGGCGCAAGCGGGCAGTAAAGAAGGTGAAGTAACGCTGGCGCATATTCTGGTAAATACTCAAGCGGGTAAACCGGATTATCCAAAGGCAATTTCGCTGTTAGAAAACGCCTCGGAAGATCTGGAGAACGACTCTGCCGTCGATGCCCAAATGCTGCTTGGTTTGATTTACGCCAACGGCGTGGGCATTAAGGCCGACGATGACAAGGCAACCTGGTATTTCAAACGCAGCTCTGCAATTTCCCGAACCGGTTATTCCGAGTACTGGGCGGGAATGATGTTCTTAAACGGTGAAGAAGGTTTTATCGAGAAGAACAAGCAAAAGGCGCTGCACTGGTTGAACCTGAGCTGTATGGAAGGGTTTGATACCGGGTGTGAAGAGTTTGAAAAATTAACCAACGGTTAAGATAGGCCTGATAAGACGCGGCAAGCGTCGCATCAGGCATTGATGTCGGATGCGGCGTAAACGCCTTATCCGACCTACAAAATCACGCTAAATCAGGCTATTGCGCTGTCTGGCGTAGGCCTGATAAGACGCACCAGCGTCGCATCAGGCATCCACACATTGCCGGGTGGATATCCCCGGCAATCTTCAATTATTGATCCGCAGTTTTATCAAATTTACCCAGCACTTCACGCTCATAAGCCAGCGCCTTTTTGCGGTCAAATTTGTGTTCCCACTTGGCAATCACCAGCACCGCCAGCGCATTACCCACAACGTTCAGCGCAGTACGCGCCATGTCGAGGATACGGTCAACACCGGCAATAAACGCCAGACCTTCCAGCGGAATACCTACGCTACCCAGCGTTGCCAGCAACACCACAAACGACACTCCCGGCACGCCAGCAATCCCTTTCGAGGTCACCATCAGCGTCAGCACCAGAATGATTTCCTGCCAGATGGACAGGTCAATGCCATACAGCTGAGCGATGAAAATAGCGGCAATACTTTGATACAGCGTCGAACCATCAAGGTTAAAAGAGTAACCGGTCGGCACCACGAAGCTGGTGATCGACGCCGGTGCTCCGTAGGCTTCCATCTTCTCAATAATTCGCGGCAGTACGCTTTCAGAGCTGGCAGTGGAGTACGCCAGAATCAGCTCATCTTTCAGAATACGAATCAGGATCCAGACGCTTAACCCGCACAGGCGCGCCACAATTCCCAGCACTACCAGCGCGAAGAACAGAATGGCGAAATGCACCAGCAGCACCAGTTTCGCCAGTGGCCACAGAGAAGAGAAACCAAAGTTAGCCACCGTCACCGCAATCAGCGCAAACACACCCACCGGTGCATAACGCATCACCATGTGAGTCACTTTAAACATGGTTTCAGAGATGGAGCGGAACACGGTCACCAGCGGTTCACGATGCGTCGCGGGCAGGGAGGAAAGCCCCAGACCAAACAGCACCGAGAAGAAGATGATCGGCAGCATTTCGCCTTTCGCCATCGACGCCACAATGTTCGTCGGCACCAGCGACAAAATCGTGCCCATAATGCCGTGGGAACTGCTTTGTACCGCTTCCGTAGTGCTCTGATATTTCGAGATATCGACGGTCGCCAGCTGCGACATATCCACCCCGGCACCGGGCTGGAAGACGTTCGCCAGAGTGATCCCCAAAATGATGGCGACGGTGGTGATCACCTCGAAGTAAATAATGGTTTTCGCGCCAATACGCCCGAGCTGTTTGGCATCACCAACACCCGCGATACCCACCACCAGCGTGGAGATCACAATCGGCACAACAATCATTTTGATCAGATGGATGAAGATATCACCCGCCGGAGAGAGCAAATTGACGACCAGCCAGTCGCGGCTGTCGCTATGGTAGTGCAGGTAGCTTCCCAGGAGAATGCCCAGCACCATAGCAAACAGAATCTGCCAGGCCAGGCTGAATTTTATACTTTTCATCAGAATAACTTCCTCAATGGAGCGCCGTTCCCCGTTCAGAAACGCGAGAACGTGACATACTGCCAGGGCATGAATTGTGTTGCGTTGGTTTGTAGATTTTTTTAACGCTTATGATCAGTATCATTTGCGCGGTATGTTGCGCAACCCTTTAACAACAGAGCTTTTCGCTGCATTAATGCATAATAACGCGAGTTTATGGCAGGATTAATGAATAACCATTTGTTATGGAAAGATTTTTATTTGTTTAATCTGCAATAATACTGATTAGTGATTATTTTTGGCATATGTTCATTCGATTATTTTTTATGCAGCTCAATGACATAATCTTCATCACCAGATGATTAATCCGATCTCCGCTGCAACAGTTTCGCCATATTAATCGACTCGACCAGCTGTGTCCGGTTGATCCGGGGTGAGTTGAGATCCATCACTTTTTGCCATAGTTCGATGGCTTGCGCGTAATTCGCCTGCATAAACGCATCGGAAGCCAGCAGCATCAGAGCGGTGATTTCGTTAGAGTCCAGCGCGAGGGCTTTGTCGATCATTGCGCGAGTCTGGGCGGTCATATGCTGGCTGGCCTGGTAATAAAGCACCGTCGCCAGCGCCGCATACAGTTCAGCGTTCTCACCATGTAGTTGCAACGCCTGACGATACGCCAGCAGCGAATTGCTGTAATCGTTTTGCCACAGATAATACTCGCCCAGTAACGCCCATTGTTCGCTGTTTTGTGGATTAGCGCGGATTTTATCCTGTAATGCCTGAAGCTGCGCTTCCGGGGTTTGCTGGCTGGCAAACTGATGTAGCGGATCGCGCTGACGCTGATACTCCGCACGTACCGCCTGCCATTTTGGGCTTAACAGATAACTGCCGACACAGAGAAATACCATCAATATTGTGAGTGTTGTCAGCATTTTCACCGGTATTTTGGGCTGTTTCATCGCTTCGCCCTCACTCGCCAGAGGATCAGTGCCATCAGTAGTAACAACACCACTGGCAGCGCCCATAACACCAGCGTCTGACCCGTTAACGGTGGGTTATAGCGAACAAAATCTCCGTAGCGTTCGGTCATCCAGCCAATGATTTCGACTTCGTTCTTCCCCTCCGCCACCATGCTGTAAACCTGATGGCGCATACTGACTGCCACCGGCGCGTTGGATTCCAGTAAGTTTTGATTCTGGCACTGCGGACAACGTAACTGGCTGGCAATATTTAACGCCTGTTGCTGTTGTTGCGGATTGGCGAATTGCCAGGTGTCTACAACCTGAGCGCGCGCAAAACAGGTAAATAACAGCAGTAGCGTGAGAAGTCCTTTATTCATCGCGCTTCCTCCCCCGCCATCCGCTTAACAATGCGCCCGCAATCATCAACAATCCTCCCCCCCAGATCCAGCGCACACCGCTTTGTACATACAAACGAAAAGCGTAACGATCCGGCCCAGTTTTCTCCCCCATGACCGCATACCAGTCATGGATGCCGTTCCAGCGAATTGACGGTTCCATCATTTGCTGACGGCGTGCTTCATAAAAACGCCGCTCCGGCGTCAGTTCACCAATACGTTGCTGATGGTCAAACAGTGCCACTATCGCTTTTTCGCTGGTGTAATTGCCTCTGGCTTGCAGATCGAGGCGCTCAAAACGGAAGGTGTATCCTGCCAGCGTCACCTGCTGACCCGGCTGTAAATTCAGGCTGATTTCCTGACGGCTGACGCTGGAAACCACGACCCCAGCGGCAAATAACAGCACGCCCGCATGAGCTACCAGCGCCGGAAGCTGCACGCGTTTGCCAGAGACAAACGTCGCCAGCACAATCACCACCAACATCAACAGACCAAACGGTAACGTCGCGCGGTTAAAATACGGTGCGCCAACGGAGAGGCGTCCCCAGCCCAGCAGGCCGTAAATCATCGGATAAAGCGTTCCCACCAGCACGATCAGTAGCACTGCGCAAAACAGCAACAGCGTAGCGAGGATTAACATTTCCCGCGATAACCCCGAAAAACGCACCGCCGGGCCACCGTCCCGCGCTCGCCAGCCATACAGAGCCAGAGACGCAAGGCTAATCAGTACAAACAGACTGAACAACGGCACGGCGCGGACGTTATCCAGCGCGAACGCATGAACCGAAACCAGAATGCCAGAACGGACAATTAAGGTGCCCAGCAGCGACAGCATCAGAGTAACTATCGCCAGTAACAGCGACCAGTGGCGAAAAATCCCCCGCTGGCGTGTCAGGGATAAACTGTGCAGCAACGCAGTGGCAGAAAGCCAGGGTAGTAAAGAGGCGTTTTCCACCGGATCCCAGAACCACCAGCCGCCCCAGCCCAGTTCGCAATAGGCCCACCAGGAACCGAGGATGATCCCCGCAGTTAATGCACTCCAGCCAGGTAACGCCCAGCGCCAGCAAATTCGGGCGCAGGCACCATCAAACTCGCCGCGCAGTAGACTCGCCAGCGCCACGCTCGCCGCTACCATCAAACCGCCATAGCCAAGGTAAAGCAGCGGTGGATGAAAGATAAGACCGGGATGTTGCAGCATCGGATTGAGATCGCGGCCTTCGATTGCTGGTGGAAATATCCGCACGAAGGGATCGGACCACAGCACTACAAACAGTAGCAGTGCGGCGAGCATGAGAGATAAAACGGCTAACGTCAGCGGAAATAGCGGATCGGTTTGCTGCCGATAATGCCAGGCAAACAGCGCGCTCCAGGCGGAAAGCAGCAGAACCCAAAGCAGCAGCGAACCTTCATGACCACCCCATACCGCCGCCAGTTTGAGTTCCCACGACAGCAGGCTGTAGCTATGTTGGGCGACATAAATGACCGAGAAATCGCTGATGAGAAAACAATACGTCAGTACGCCAAAGGCGAGCAGCAGGAGCGCGAACTGTGCCAGAATGCCGATGCAAGTGAGTCGCATCATGGCAGGCCAGCGTAACCGCACTCCCGCAAAGGCCGTCAACGGGGTCAACACGTTGACCCCGAGACTTAACAACAACGCCAGAAAACCGACTTCAGGAAGGAATACGTCCAGAAACCACCTCTGTTCTGGCTTACGCCACCGTTAACTGCCCGGCGTAGAGAATGAAAAATCGCAACATCAACACGCCGACCAGACTGGCCCCACACGCCGCCAGCACGGCAGGAATGCCGGAACTGCGATTGACCCACGGTTTGAGCAACATTGGCACAATCAGCCCCAGCCCGGCGACACCAAGCCAGAACCACCACGTCCAGAAACCGCCGCCCAATGCCGCCACCAGCGCACGCACTTTACCGTCATCGCCCAGCGCCAGACCGACAAAAAACGCCACCAGCAGGAAGATTTCACCCCATACCACGGGGATTTCCATACGGTGTACAAACTGCGCTTCCGTGGAATGCGGGTTACTGCGTTGGCGTATCGCCATGGCGATCAGTGCCACCGCCGCACCGGACGAGATGCCGGAGAAGAGGAACAGCACCGGCAGGATCGGGTTATTAAGGAACGGATACGATTTCAGCGCCGACAGCAGAAAACCGGTATAAGCCCCCAACAACACCGCCAGCACCAGCATCAATGTTTCCAGTCCGCGATGAACGGGCGTCAGCAGGCTCAGAACCTTTTGCACGATCCCCAGCTTCGGCAACCAGCGTTGTTGCAGGGCAAGCAAATCATGTTCAAAGATTTTCGCCAGCCACAGCACCAGCACCACCATGTAAAGCTGAAACAGCATCACCCCCATCGACATCACCGAGGTAAAACTGTAGTGGAACATCAGCTTCCAGAAGGTCCACGGTCTTGTCAGGTGAAAGACGAGGATCAACAGACCGAGGATCACCGCGCCCGGCCCGACAATCAGCGTGGTGCGCAGCAACGTACTGTCTGCACCGCCCGCCTGCGGGTAGAAGCGACGTAACAGCACGGCCAGCGTCACCAGACCGGCAGAAATACCAATCAAAAACAGGTAGATGGCAATCGGCCAGTCCCACACCAGTGATTCAAAATGAAATGCGGAAGTCTGCGTCATTGGCTCACCTCCCCGTATTTAAACGGTACGCGGTACAGCTTCGGTTTGGTTCCCAGCGCCAGCTTGTAGCGGTAAGTGGGCTTCTGGCGCAGCAGTTGCGAAATCTCACTGTTGGGATCGTCCAGATTGCCAAACGTCAGCGCCTTGGTCGGGCAAGCCTGAACGCACGCGGGCAGTTTACCGGCCTGCAAATTGGTCTTACGGCAGAAATCGCATTTGTCCGCCGTCTTCGTGACCGGATGGATAAAGCGCACGCGGTACGGACAAGCGGCGATGCAGTATTGACAACCGACGCAGAGATCCGGGTTAACATCGACAATCCCACTGGCAGCATTGCGAAAAGACGCACCGGTCGGGCAGACATCAACGCACGGCGCATGATCGCAGTGCTGGCAAGACTTACGGAAGAAGCGATATTTCACATCAGGAAATTCGCCCTGCGGCTCGCTACGAATAATCGTCAGGCGCGAGACGCCTTCCGGCACCTTGTTCACTTCCCGACAAGCATCCATACAGGCGGTACAGCCGATGCATAACGACTCGTCATGCACCATGCCGTAACGCACCCCATTGATATTCAACGTTTTCGCCACCACGCGCCCTGCGGTGCCGCTGACGGCTGCCAGCACGCCGACGCCGGTGAGAAACTGGCGACGAGACCAGGTCATGGCTGCTCCTTAAGCAACGGAACAGACGCCGGGTTAAAGTTCGGATTGGTGCGCTGATCGCTATGGCAATCGACGCAAATCTTAATCCGTCCTTTGTCACTTAACGTCTGCATCGTATCTTGCTGTGGATGCAGGGAATGGCAGCTGGCGCACGCCACTTTGGTTACGTGGACATCGTGCGGCCAGAACGCTTTTTGCAACTGTTCCGGCAGATGGCAGGACATACAGACGCTGTTCTGCTCTCCAACCTTGTACATCGGCTCGTTAAAGCGCATCACATCTTTCACCCCTTCGCGGTGTTGCGGTGATGGCTGGCCGTGACAGTTGGTGCAGGTGACCGGCAGTTTGTTATTCGGGTTGATAACGGAAGCATGTTTGCCATGCATACCTTCGGTATCTGGCTTATGACAGTCCAGACAGGCGGCATCCGGGTTACGCTGCTGGGTAACTTCGTAGCGATCACCAGATGCCTGCGCCGCAGGGGTAGCGGTAATTCCGTTCAGGCTCCACAACAGGCCCGACGCCAGCACCCCAGCAGTTAATAACGAACGTAATACGCTCATATTCACTCCATTGTGTTTTCCGCCCCTTGCGAGGCGGAACGGGGTTATTGGCTTAACAGACCATTTTTACGTGCCTGTTCTTCCCACTGCGGGATCACCGTTTTGATGAAGTCCTGCTTCTCGGCCTTGATTTGTTCCATGTTCAGGCCAATGGCCTGCTGGGCTTTCTCTTTGGTCGAGATATCCGGGATCTGGATTTCATGGGTGATGCCTTTGGTCGCCAGCAGGCGCGCCAGTTTGGTGCGCGCATCCGCCGCTTTATCCATCGCCGTACCGAGCATCCTCAGACCTTCTTCCGGTGCGTGCATATGAATGCCGTGGGAAGCGATCGCCAGATCCCAACGCCACTGGGCATGACGGATATCGTCCTGAATCGGCTTCATTTCGGCTTCCGTCGCGCCTGCATCCAGCGCCGCTTTCGCTTCGAAGTGAGCGTGAACCAGTTGATCTTCAACCTTGATTTTCAGGTCGTTAATCGACTGCTTACGTTCCGCGACCACTTTTTGCAAGGCAGCTTTGTCCTGGGTATGGCAGTTCGCACAAGTCTGGGCGAAGTTATCAAACGGATTACCAATTTTATGGTCGGTGTAGAGTTTGCCTTCGGCGTTCTGCACTTTTGGCATATGGCAGTCGATACAGGTCACGTTGTTTTTACCGTGAATGCCCGCTGTCCAGGTTTCATATTCCGGGTGCTGCGCTTTCAGCATTGGCGTTTTCGACAGGGAGTTAGTCCAGTCAGAGAAGGCAATTTTGTCGTAATACTGCTCCATATTTTCGACTTTCATGCCGTCATCCCACGGGAATTTAACCGCTTTGTTTTTGCCGTCGAAGTAATACTCCACATGGCACTGACCGCAAACCATCGATTGCTGGTCGAAACGTCCGGCTTTCTCAAAAGGTTTACCAATGGCTTCCATCGCGCGAGCCGCATACGGACGGGAAAGGGTTAACTCCGGTTTGCCTTTGGCGAACTCTGGTGAGGCGGTGTTATGGCAGTCGGCACAACCTAAGTTGTTGACGATTTCCGGGCCGCCGCGCGCCCACTTACCGTGGAAGTAGCCATCTTCGCCGTCTTTCTGGATCAGACGCGCCACATCCGGGCTTTTACAACTCCAGCACGCCATCGGTAGCGGACCATCTTCAGCGTTTTTCGGCGCACCGGTACGCAGGGTTTCACGCACATCGGTCACAGCAAAGGCATGTCCACGCGGCTTGTTGTAATCGCGCGAGAAGGGATACCCCGCCCACAGGATCACCAGCCGTGGATCTTCCGCCAGGGCGTCAACACGCTCTGACTGTTCCGAGGTGGCTTTCCAGGAGAGATATTGATCGGGATGCTGCGGGGCAAAGGTTTCATTCTTCGCTTCCACAGTTACAGGTTTTGCGGGAGCTGCCGTTTGTTCAGCGTGAACAGAAGTGAAAAAGAAAAAAGGAATCAATAAGCTGAAGATACGGCGTGCGTTTATTTTTATCCTTGTCATAGGGGCTTCATCCGAATTGCGCCATTGTTGCAATGGCGGTTTTTATTGTTTTTCACGACAGTAACCGCACCTACACTGTCATGACATCGCTCGCCCCTATGTGTAACAAATAACCACACTGTGAATGTTGTCTTTAATCAATTGTAAGTGCATGCAAAATACCACTTTAGAGTTAGTCAGTATCTTCCTCTTTTTCAACAGCATGCATAACTGCATGTTCCTCAAAGAATTAATCAACTTTTGTTGCTGACCTTCAAAAATTACCCTGCCGTTTATTTGCACAATTCTACTTTTGCGTGATCTGTCGCCCAAATACTAAACAAAACTGCCAATACCCCTACATTTAACGCTTATGCCACATATTATTAACATCCTACAAGGAGAACAAAAGCATGAGCCAAATTCACAAACACACCATTCCTGCCAACATCGCAGACCGTTGCCTGATAAACCCTCAGCAGTACGAGGCGATGTATCAACAATCTATTAACGTACCTGATACCTTCTGGGGCGAACAGGGAAAAATTCTTGACTGGATCAAACCTTACCAGAAGGTGAAAAACACCTCCTTTGCCCCCGGTAATGTGTCCATTAAATGGTACGAGGACGGCACGCTGAATCTGGCGGCAAACTGCCTTGACCGCCATCTGCAAGAAAACGGCGATCGTACCGCCATCATCTGGGAAGGCGACGACGCCAGCCAGAGCAAACATATCAGCTATAAAGAGCTGCACCGCGACGTCTGCCGCTTCGCCAATACCCTGCTCGAGCTGGGCATTAAAAAAGGTGATGTGGTGGCGATTTATATGCCGATGGTGCCGGAAGCCGCGGTTGCGATGCTGGCCTGCGCCCGCATTGGCGCGGTGCATTCGGTGATTTTCGGCGGCTTCTCGCCGGAAGCCGTTGCCGGGCGCATTATTGATTCCAACTCACGACTGGTGATCACTTCCGACGAAGGTGTGCGTGCCGGGCGCAGTATTCCGCTGAAGAAAAACGTTGATGACGCGCTGAAAAACCCGAACGTCACCAGCGTAGAGCATATGGTGGTACTGAAGCGTACTGGCGGGAAAATTGACTGGCAGGAAGGGCGCGACCTGTGGTGGCACGACCTGGTTGAGCAAGCGAGCGATCAGCACCAGGCGGAAGAGATGAACGCCGAAGATCCGCTGTTTATTCTCTACACCTCCGGTTCTACCGGTAAGCCAAAAGGTGTGCTGCATACTACCGGCGGTTATCTGGTGTACGCGGCGCTGACCTTTAAATATGTCTTTGATTATCATCCGGGTGATATCTACTGGTGCACCGCCGATGTGGGCTGGGTGACCGGACACAGTTACTTGCTGTACGGCCCGCTGGCCTGCGGTGCGACCACGCTGATGTTTGAAGGCGTACCGAACTGGCCGACGCCTGCCCGTATGGCGCAGGTGGTGGACAAGCATCAGGTCAATATTCTCTATACCGCACCCACGGCGATCCGCGCGCTGATGGCGGAAGGCGATAAAGCGATCGAAGGCACCGACCGTTCGTCGCTGCGCATTCTCGGTTCCGTGGGCGAGCCAATTAACCCGGAAGCGTGGGAGTGGTACTGGAAAAAAATCGGCAACGAGAAATGTCCGGTGGTCGATACCTGGTGGCAGACCGAAACCGGCGGTTTCATGATCACCCCGCTGCCTGGCGCTACCGAGCTGAAAGCCGGTTCGGCAACACGTCCGTTCTTCGGCGTGCAACCGGCGCTGGTCGATAACGAAGGTAACCCGCTGGAGGGGGCCACCGAAGGTAGCCTGGTAATCACCGACTCCTGGCCGGGTCAGGCGCGTACGCTGTTTGGCGATCACGAACGTTTTGAACAGACCTACTTCTCCACCTTCAAAAATATGTATTTCAGCGGCGACGGCGCGCGTCGCGATGAAGATGGCTATTACTGGATCACCGGGCGTGTGGACGACGTGCTGAACGTCTCCGGTCACCGTCTGGGGACGGCAGAGATTGAGTCGGCGCTGGTGGCGCATCCGAAGATTGCCGAAGCCGCCGTAGTAGGTATTCCGCACAATATTAAAGGTCAGGCGATCTACGCCTACGTCACGCTTAATCACGGGGAGGAACCGTCACCAGAACTGTACGCAGAAGTCCGCAACTGGGTGCGTAAAGAGATTGGCCCGCTGGCGACGCCAGACGTGCTGCACTGGACCGACTCCCTGCCTAAAACCCGCTCCGGCAAAATTATGCGCCGTATTCTGCGCAAAATTGCGGCGGGCGATACCAGCAACCTGGGCGATACCTCGACGCTTGCCGATCCTGGCGTAGTCGAGAAGCTGCTTGAAGAGAAGCAGGCTATCGCGATGCCATCGTAACCCACAATTGCCCGATGCGAGTCGGTAACGGTTTGTAGGCCTGATAGACGCGACAGCGACGCATCAGGCATTGATTGCCGGATGCGGCGTAAACGCCTTATCCGGCCTACATTCGGCAAGGGTTACCCGAGCGTTAACCTTCTCCCATAAGGGAGCGGGAATTAAAACAATCCCTACATTACCTCTGGAGAATCTGTGATGAATGGCACTATTTATCAGCGGATAGAAGACAATGCGCATTTCAGGGAGTTAGTCGAAAAACGGCAACGGTTTGCCACCATCCTGTCGATTATTATGCTGGCAGTTTATATCGGCTTTATTTTACTGATCGCCTTCGCGCCCGGCTGGCTGGGCACGCCGCTGAATCCGAACACCAGCGTCACACGCGGTATTCCAATTGGTGTTGGAGTGATTGTGATCTCCTTTGTTCTCACCGGTATCTACATCTGGCGGGCGAACGGCGAATTCGACCGTCTTAATAATGAAGTCCTGCATGAGGTACAAGCATCATGAAAAGAGTTCTGACGGCGCTTGCCGCCACACTCCCTTTCGCAGCTAACGCCGCGGATGCTATTAGCGGGGCCGTAGAGCGCCAGCCAACGAACTGGCAGGCGATTATTATGTTCCTGATTTTCGTCGTGTTTACGCTCGGCATTACCTACTGGGCATCAAAACGCGTACGTTCTCGTAGCGACTACTACACCGCAGGCGGCAATATCACTGGCTTCCAGAACGGGCTGGCGATTGCCGGGGACTATATGTCCGCCGCCTCATTCTTGGGGATCTCCGCGCTGGTGTTTACCTCCGGCTATGACGGCTTAATTTACTCGCTGGGCTTCCTGGTGGGCTGGCCGATCATTTTGTTCCTGATTGCCGAACGTCTGCGTAACCTGGGACGCTACACCTTTGCCGATGTAGCCTCTTACCGCCTGAAACAAGGGCCGATTCGTATTCTTTCGGCCTGTGGTTCTCTGGTGGTGGTGGCGCTTTACCTTATCGCCCAGATGGTAGGCGCAGGTAAACTGATCGAGCTGCTGTTTGGCCTTAACTATCACATTGCGGTGGTGCTGGTCGGCGTGCTGATGATGATGTACGTCCTGTTCGGCGGCATGCTGGCGACCACCTGGGTGCAAATTATCAAAGCCGTGCTGTTGCTGTTCGGTGCCAGCTTTATGGCCTTTATGGTGATGAAACACGTCGGCTTTAGCTTCAACAATCTGTTCAGTGAAGCGATGGCGGTACACCCGAAAGGTGTCGACATCATGAAGCCGGGCGGGCTGGTGAAAGATCCGATCTCCGCGCTCTCTCTGGGTCTGGGACTGATGTTTGGTACGGCGGGCTTGCCGCACATTCTGATGCGCTTCTTTACAGTCAGCGATGCCCGCGAAGCACGTAAGAGCGTGTTCTACGCCACCGGGTTTATGGGCTACTTCTATATTCTGACCTTTATTATCGGCTTCGGCGCGATCATGCTGGTTGGTGCGAATCCGGAATATAAAGACGCGGCGGGCCATCTGATTGGTGGTAACAACATGGCGGCCGTTCACCTGGCGAATGCAGTGGGCGGCAACCTGTTCCTCGGTTTTATTTCAGCGGTTGCTTTCGCCACTATCCTCGCGGTGGTTGCGGGTCTGACGCTGGCGGGCGCATCAGCGGTTTCGCATGACCTGTACGCTAACGTCTTCAAAAAAGGCGCGACCGAACGTGAAGAACTGCGGGTATCGAAAATCACCGTGCTGATTTTAGGTGTGATTGCCATTATCCTCGGCGTGCTGTTTGAGAATCAGAACATCGCCTTCATGGTAGGCCTGGCGTTTGCCATCGCAGCGAGCTGTAACTTCCCGATCATTCTGCTTTCTATGTACTGGTCGAAACTGACCACTCGTGGCGCGATGATGGGTGGCTGGCTGGGGCTGATTACCGCAGTGGTACTGATGATCCTCGGCCCGACGATTTGGGTACAGATCCTTGGTCACGAAAAAGCCATCTTCCCGTATGAATACCCGGCGCTGTTCTCTATCACCGTGGCATTCCTCGGCATCTGGTTCTTCTCGGCAACCGATAACTCAGCGGAAGGGGCGCGCGAGCGTGAACTGTTCCGCGCGCAGTTTATCCGCTCCCAGACCGGCTTTGGCGTTGAGCAAGGCCGCGCACATTAATCTCTCCCCTTCCCCGGTCGCCTGACCGGGGAATACTCTTCCTCTCCAGCATGCATCACCTTTTCCCAAAATATTAAACAAATAAACTCATTAAAAAATGAGCGATTTTTGACAGTCGTAGAAAATGATAATGCAGAGAATATGCCTTTTCTTTCTTGTTAATTATAAGGATATTTTATGCGCTATAATGGTTTAAATAATATGTTTTTCTCTCTTTGCCAGATTAACGATAACCACTCTCTCACAAGTTCATCACATACAAAGAAAACAAAATCATATAATTACAGCAAACATCATAAAAACACGTTAATTGACAATAAAGCCCTCTCTCTTTTCAAAATGGATGATCATGAAAAAGTGATAGGTTTGATTCAGAAAATGAAAAGAATTTATGATAGTTTACCATCAGGAAAAATCACGAAGGAAACGGACAGGAAAATACATAAACATTTTATAGATATAGCTTTATATGCAAATAATAAATGTGACGATAGAATTACGAGAAGAGTTTACCTTAGTAAAGAAAAGGAAGTATCCATTAAGGTGGTATATTTTATAAATAATGTCGCCGCCCATAATAATACTATCGAAATTCCACAGACAGTAAATGGTGGTTACGATTTTTCACACCTTAGCCTGAAAGGTATCGTGATTAAAGATGAAGATTTATCCAATTCGAATTTTGCAGGTTGAAGACTACAAAACGCTATTTTTCAGGACTGTAATATGTATAAAACGAATTTTTATTACGCAATAATGGAAAAAATACTTTTTGATAATTGTATTCTCGATGACTCAAATTTCGCTCAGATAAAAATGGCCGACGGAACTCTAAATGCATGCTCCGCTATGCATGTTCAATTCTACAATGCAGCAATGAATAGAGCCAATATTAAAAACACCTTCCTTGACTATTCAAATTTTTATATGGCGTACATGGCTGAGGTAAATCTTTATAAAGTAATAGCGCCATATGTTAATTTATTTAAAGCCGACCTTAGTTTCTCTAAACTCGATTTAATTAACTTTGAACATGCTGATCTGTCTCGCGTCAATCTGAACAAAGCAACCCTCCAGAATATAAACTTAATTGATAGCAAACTCTTTTGTACGTGGCTGACAAATACATTCCTCGAAATGGTTATATGTACCGGCTCTAATATGGCTAATGTTAATTTTAATAATGCCAATTTAAGCAACTGCCATTTCAACTGTTCTATTTTAACAAAAGCCTGTATGTTTAATACCCGTCTCTATCGGGTTAATTTTGATGAGGCTAGCGTCCAGGGAATGGGCATTTCCATTCTCCGTGGGGAGGAAAATATCCCCATTGATAGTGATACCCTGGTAACACTACAGAAATTCTTTGAAGAAGATTGTACCTCTCATACTGGCATGTCACAAACTGAGGATAATATTAATGCAGTCGCTATGAAGATTACTGCAGATATTATGCAACACGCAGATTGAGGTTAAGTCGAAGAACAGCCAATGAATTGACTTTACAAGAGAGATAACTTATTTGTTTTAGAATCATGAATGTTAGCCCGAGCTAACCTGTTAAAGGTGCAAAAGATTGCACCTTTTTCAGATTACCTCGGGCCTGGTTACGTCGCTTTCGGCTTACTGATTTTCCTCAATTAGCAACGCTTCAAGCAAATCGAGATCGTGCAGTAATTTTTGCAGCGTTTCGTTGCTGATCTCCCGCGTGGCGCGCAGGTGGTAAAGTTCAGCACGTTCAGAACGCAATGCCGCCAGACGGAAGCGACGCTCAAGGTTCTCTTCCTGCACGGAACTTTCAACGTCGTTACGTCCATCGGCGCGACGACGCAGGTTACCAATGACGCGAGAACTGACCTCCGTAAGCAGCTGGTTATCGATATTCTCTTCGGTATCCGCCGCCAGACGCTCCTCCATTTTCTGGATCGCCACAATCGCCACTTCTGCCGTTGCCGCTCGCGCAATACGTTCCTCTTTCAATTGTTGCGAATGGTCCGCGACTTCAATGTGTTGTAGCAGAATAGGCAACATCACCACGCCGACAAACAGCGAGAAGAGAATGACGCCAGCCGCCAGGAACACCAGCTCATAGCGCGCCGGGAAGACGTTACCATCCGGCAAGAGCAGCGGGATAGAGAGCACACCGGCCAGAGTGATCGCCCCACGCACCCCGGCGAAAGACGCGATCAGGATTTCTCGTGTGGTCCACGAACCAAACTCCATCGGCTTCTTCTTCAGGAAGCGGTTGCTGAACTTTTTCATCGTCCACAGCCAGCCGAAACGGACCAGCATCAGCGCCGCATATATCAGAATAATATCGGTAAACAGCATCCAGATTTCGACGTTAGGGTCGATTTCTGCTGCCATCAGCGACGTCTCCAGAATACCCGGCAGCTGCAGACCTAACAGCAGGAACACCATGCCGTTAAAGACAAATTCCAGCATCGCCCAGGTGCTGTTTGCACGCAGGCGCATTGCCAGCGGCGCACGGCGCATCACACCGGAGCGGGTGATGGTCATCCCGGCGGCAACCGCAGCGAGGATGCCGGAAACGCCAATATGTTCGGCAATCAGATAAGAAGCGAATGGCAGCAAGAACAGCAGAACAATCTGCGTCGCGGGTTCATCACCGCCCCAGCGGCTGAGGAATCGCAGCGAGCGACCATACAGCCAGCTCACCACAAAACCGGCAAGAATACCGCCAATGGCTACTTTCATAAATTCGACCGTCGCACCGCCGACGGTGAAGATCATCGTCCCCATCGCCACTGCCACGGCAAACTTCAACGACACCAGGCCGGAAGCGTCATTCATCAACGCTTCGCCCTGCAAAATGCCCATGATTTTTTTCGGGATGCGCCCTTCGCCAACAATCCCGGAGAGCGCCACAGCATCGGTCGGAGAAAGTACCGCCGCCAGCGCAAAGGCGGGGATCAGCGGAATGCCCGGCACCACCCAGTAAATAAGGAAGCCAATGCCGACCACGGTGACCACCACCAGCGCCAGCGCGAGGCCGAAAATCTCTCGACCATGTTCGAGAAATTCACGGGTCGGCGTTTTCCAGCCATCAGCGAACAGCAACGGCGGGATAAACAAGACTAAAAAGAGTTCAGGATCAAACTCCACATGCAAACCAAACGTCGGCCACGCCAGTAGCGCACCGATGGCGATTTGCATAAGCGGAAGCGGGATCTGAAAGGGCATGACACGAGTGACCACCCCGGACAGCGAGACCACGAGGGTCATTATCAGTATGGTGAAGAAGATTTCCATGCGTTCCCTGTTTGCGATGTTTTTTATGATCTGAGAAAGACGTTATGCCTGAATTCTCATTTTTTCAGAATATCGCAAAAGCTCACACAATGTGCGGAGAAAATAAAAACGGGCAGCCATTGCCACCCGTTTTCAGAATCCGATGAAAGATTAGATAGCCCAGCCACCCGCATAGAAGGTCACCAGCGCCACGGCGATAACGACCGTACCGATGTTCAACTTGCGCCATTCGCCGGAAACCAGACGACCAATCACCAGAGTCGCGAAGCCGATCATGATGCCTGTTACGATGTTACAGGTCAGCACGATGAATACAGCCGTAACCAGACCCGCCATCGCATCAACAAAATCAGCAAAGTCGATTTTCGCCACGTTGCTCAGCATCAGCAGGCCAACGTACATCAGCGCCGGAGCCGTTGCATACCCCGGAACGAGGTAAGAGAGCGGAGAGAGGAACAGAATCAGGAGGAACAGCACGCCAACGGTGATAGCCGTCAAACCGGTTTTACCGCCCGCCGCCGTACCCGCCGCAGACTCGATGTATACCGCTGCCGGAGCCGCACCCACCAGGCCAGAGAAAACGCTGCTCATGGAGTCAGTGGTCAGTGCTTTCCCACCGTCGATGATCTGCCCATCTTTATCCAGCAGGTTCGCCTGGCCGGCGACGGCACGGATAGTTCCGGTGGCATCAAATACTGCCGTCATCACCAGCGCCAGAACGCTTGGCAGGACTACAGGATTCAGCGCGCCCATAATGTCCAGGCTGCCAATCAGTGAATTGCCGTTTTCATCGCTCAATGAAGGCATGGCGAAAACGCCGGAGAAATGGACGTTAGGATCGAAGATCAAACCGACAATTGAGATACCGATAATGGTCAGCAGAATGCCACCAGGGACTTTCAGTTTTTCCAGGCCGATGATCACCGCCAGACCTACCAGTGACATAATCACCGGGAAGGTCGCGAAATCACCCAGCGCAACGGGCAGACCATCAAGCGGGTTTTTAATCACCAGACCGACACCATTAGCGGCAATGAGCAGCAAGAACAGACCGATACCGATCCCCGTGCCGTGCGCCACACCGTGCGGCAAGTTGCGCAAAATCCAGCTACGGATACCCGTGGCAGAAATTACCGTAAACAGCACACCCATCAGGAACACGGCACCCAGCGCGACAGGTACGCTAATATGTTGCCCCAGCACCAGGCTGAATGCGGTAAATGCCGTCAGGGAGATGGCGCAACCAATCGCCAACGGCAGATTAGCCCACAGACCCATCACGATAGAACCGAGTCCGGCAACCAGACAGGTTGCAACGAAAACTGCCGCAGGCGGGAAGCCTGCTTTACCCAACATACCTGGAACGACGATGACCGAGTAGACCATCGCCAGAAACGTTGTTAACCCGGCAACCACTTCCTGACGGACAGTGCTTCCACGTTGTGAAATTTTAAACCAGGCGTCGAGTGAACCGCCGGTACGCGCTGATGGCGTAGACATAAGAAAACATCCCCTGAGAGTTTAATTTTCGTCAAGATGCGTGGCGGACAATCCCCTGCCAGCGAAACGTTATCTTCCTGCTCCAGGTTTGCGACAATTTACTGCGTCGCAAAAAAGCAAACGTTTAGCTCCGCGCATACAAAACGGGTGGTAAAAAAAGCAAACGATTATCCGGCGATCATAGCGGCTTTTTCAACCGAAGTTTGCTGCTTTTTTCTCTTTTATTGTCTTGACGATGAAAAACCAGGCAATTGATGCGCAAACGTTATCGTCGGTGCGCAAGATTGCAGCGTTATCGAGCCGTATACCGTTCAGGATTGCGATAAAAAATCGTCTGAGATGACAAAAATATTGCGGATAAAAAGTATACTTTTACACTGGCGAAGAAATGCCGGTGACATACAATTAAAGCATCAACACCAACCGGAACCTCCACCACGTGCTCGAATGGGGTGTGTTGACGTCGGGGGAAACCCTCCTGTGTACCAGCGGGATAGAGAGAAAGACAAAGACCGGAAAACAAACTAAAGCGCCCTTGTGGCGCTTTAGTTTTGTTCATCTTCCAGCAAGCGTGCGCCGGTACCTTCTTCTCCTAAGCGGTCGCCCGGGTTACGCAACGGGCAATCACTGCGCGAAAGGCAGCCACAACCAATACATCCGTCCAGTTCGTCACGCAGCGCCACTAAGGTATGAATGCGCCGATCCAACTCTTCTCGCCATTGGGACGAAAGCTGTTTCCACTCCTTCGCACTTAACGTATGCCCTTCGGGCAACACGCCAAACGCTTCACCAATGGTCGCCAGCGGAATGCCAATACGCTGAGCAATTTTGATAATTGCAACATATCGCAACACATCACGTTTATATCGCCGCTGATTGCCGCTGTTACGGATACTGGTAATCAACCCTTTACTTTCATAGAAATGCAGCGCCGATACCGCCACACCGCTGCGTTTCGCCACTTCGCCGGGGGTTAGCAGCGCTTTAATGCGGGGTAATTTCTTTTCCATAAATCGCTTTACCTCAAGTTAACTTGAGGAATTATACTCCCCAACAGATGAATTAACGAACTGAACACTGAAAAGAGGCAGATTTATGTCCCATCAGAAAATTATTCAGGATCTTATCGCATGGATTGACGAGCATATTGACCAGCCGCTTAACATTGATGTAGTCGCAAAAAAATCAGGCTATTCAAAGTGGTACTTGCAACGAATGTTCCGCACGGTGACGCATCAGACGCTTGGCGATTACATTCGCCAACGTCGCCTGTTACTGGCCGCCGTTGAGTTGCGCACCACCGAGCGTCCGATTTTTGATATCGCAATGGACCTGGGTTATGTCTCGCAGCAGACCTTCTCCCGCGTTTTCCGTCGGCAGTTTGATCGCACTCCCAGCGATTATCGCCACCGCCTGTAGTTTTATTGCCCGCGCGTTAACTCCCGCGCGGGTAATTGCTCCATCCATTGCATAAACACCTGCGGCGGCATCGCCTTCGCAAAAAACCATCCCTGGCAATAGCGCACGCCGCGTTTGCGCAGCCAGTTAACCTGCTCCTCAGTTTCGACGCCTTCAGCGATCGTTTTTAACCCCAGGCTGTGCGCCAGCTCGATGATGTGTTCCGCAATCAAATGACTGGTTTTGTGGGTGGTCAGTGTTTCAACAAACGATTTATCGATTTTCAAAATATCGACATTCAATGATTTAAGGTTATGCAAGTTAGAGTAGCCAATACCAAAATCATCAATTGCCACTTCGTAACCAGCCTGGCGGAAAGCCAGAATAATCGGCGTCATTTTTTCGACATCAAGAAATGCATGCTCAGTCACTTCAAATTTAATTTGCTGCAGACGCACCGCGTATTGCTCTGTTTTCTGATTGATTCGCGCTATCAACCGTGACGTATGAAAATCGGAGGCCGACAGGTTAATAGAAACATAGCGATCGGCATGTGTTGCCAAGTACGCGCCCAGATCGCGGAAGACATTATCAATAACATAATCAGTTATCTGTTCTATCATCCCCTCCTTTTCTGCCAGCGGAATAAACTCTGCCGGATTCATTATTTGCCCCTGCTCACCAGGCCAACGTAACAACGCTTCAGCGCCGATACATTTTTCTGTTTTGATATCGATTATTGGCTGGTAATAAAGACAAAGTTGATGTTTTTCGAGGGCGCGTTGCAATTTACGTTTGGGAGATAAATAGTTTTGTCGAATACGTAGCCAGAGTAATAGCAGAACAAGACTCCCCAAAATACCGGCGGGCAACGCAAAAATAAGATGATTATAAAAATGGGTTATAAGACGTTGATATGAAGTCGCAACAATGGCTGCAATTGGGCGTTTTGTCGAATAAACTGTCGCATATAAATAGCCATTTCTTTGTACGGTTAAATCCTTCAAATAAATCAGCGGAGAAAACGTTGCTGCCGAGGCCTCTTTGCTTAACGAGAAAAAGGTTTTCGTCACCGTATCATACACACCCCATTGCAATGTCGGATCATCAGACATCACTTCACTCCAGAAGAGAGGGTTGATAACTGCCACATAATTTCCCCGCTGCATATAGGTCATTTTATAGCCAGAGAAAAAAGGCGTATCGCGGTAATAATAGATAGAAACGTTAGGTTCACGCTTATAATCGGCCGGTGCAATCGTATAGCCGTTTACAGGCGCTATCAGCGATGAGCATAAAAAATGGTTATCACGGGCATAGATCAATTCATTAATATAAAGATAGCCACGAATAATATTCAACATTCGCTTTTGATGGGCTGGAGTGCAAACTTGCCCCTGATAGCGTTCAGCTGCATCGCTCACTAAATCTGCCTGGCGAATGACCAGCTCGGATTTATCCAGTGCCAGTTGAGCAAAGGTTCGGAGCTGATTATTCACTTCTGATTTTGCCCAAAGGAAGGCAATCCATAGCGAAAGAATGATGGGAAAGAGAACTAAAAAGATAATGCCCGGCAACGCCAGTAATTGGTGTCGTGCACGATGACTCATTGCTATCAATTTCCTGCCTGTTTATACCCGGCCATTGCAAGGTGAAAACCCTGGGTACCGACGTCTTTAGATAAATCTTACGGTATAAATAGCACTTTTGCCTGATTTGAAATTGATACCTTTCTAATCGTCACCTGGATGAAAATAATTCATTGATATTCAAAATTAATTTCCTACAGGAATGCAGAGGCGGCGGGAAGATATGCCCTTAATGCCACTGAAAAACCACATAATCTGTACAGCAATAAAAGTCACGGCCTAATATGGCTAACAAACAATCAATTGTGATATAGTTCACAAAATTAATGAAACAAACAGAGTGTTTCATTTTTGTGTTCTGCAAGCCCCGCGATAGCCAGAGTGTACCACGCCTCCCGTGAACAACGCCGCGCTGTCCAGGGCATCGGCTCTTTTCAGAGGAATTGTTTGATGGCTACCCTCACCACTGGCGTGGTTCTTCTTCGCTGGCAACTTCTTAGTGCCGTAATGATGTTTCTGGCCAGCACACTCAACATCCGTTTTCGTCGGTCTGATTATGTCGGGCTTGCGGTGATCAGCAGCGGTCTGGGCGTTGTTTCCGCCTGTTGGTTCGCAATGGGGTTGCTTGGCATCACAATGGCGGACATCACCGCTATCTGGCACAACATCGAGTCGGTGATGATAGAAGAGATGAATCAGACACCGCCACAATGGCCAATGATTTTGACCTGATACGTAGAAGCCTCCATAACGGAGGCTTCTTTTTTATGGCTGGCAGATGCTTTAATCATCCACCTTAAAACAATATAACCTATTGTTTTAATGACAAATCAGAACGGTTCTGTTTACCTGATTATAAATAAAAACATTAATTTCAATAAGTTAAGTTAAAAAATAATAGTTATGTAATGTTTTTAGTTAAATTTACTCTTTATGACGACTAAAAATTTTACATTCCTCGCCGATTGATGAAACTTACTTCTTAACCGCGGTTTTCTGACTCAGTAGCACTAAGAATAATGAGTTAGCGTCAAAGGCTATGCTAACCTATTCAAAAAAAGCCTATAGAATCCAAGAATGTGGATAAGGACTAAGAAATTAATGAGCTTCTCATCAACTCATACGAGGTGGCTGACCAAGAATGAAGAGGACCTAAGAACCGCAGACGGCAAAAATATCGAAGTCTGGGTTTTCCGTCATGAACAAGACGAACAAGTGCTTTCAGAATGGGCAAAGCACTTTCGGAACCACTACTGCTTTGACAGTGAAATCGATTATTTCCGTAGGGGATACGGGTATTCTCGCGAAGACTATCTCAACCTCATAAAGTTTCCAGACATAAAAAATGCGCCTGGTCCAAGCATTCGTGCAGGTGACTTTGGAGAAGTATTGGTGGCTGATTTTATTGAATACTTGCTCGGCTACTGGGTTCCTCGCACTCGCTACGGTGACAAAACTATTCGAAACGAGTCGACTAAAGGCAGTGACATAATCGGTTTTCATATCATCAAGGACGGTATTGTATCTTCGAATGATAGGTTAGCGATCTTTGAAGCGAAAGCACAATTCTCAGGGAAAAAAGCGAAGCCGAGACTTCAGGATGCAGTGGATGGCTCATTAAAAGACGTTGCACGGAAGGCAGAGTCTTTAAATGCTATTAAACAAAGACTGTATGGTCGTAATCAGCTTGATGATGCTGAAAAAATTGAACGCTTCCAGAACGAAGTAGATTATCCATATAAGGAAGTATATGGTGCTGTAGCGCTCTTTGATAGTCCACTTTTTGACAGCCACCTTACATCATTGACCGATACCATTTCTCATCCATATTCAGGTGATCTTGTGTTAGTTGTGATCACAGGGGATCAGATGATGGCACTAGTCCACGAGCTCTATAGGAGAGCTGCGCATGAGGCCTGAAAAGAAATCGCAACTGCTGCTTGGCGTCTCCCGGTCAAAGGCAAAGATGCTTGAGTTCAGCATTCCGGAAGAGCATCACATCAAAATAACCCAAGATCCGGCCAAGCTTTTCAGCATATCTATTGGTCTACTGGGAGATCTCGCAGCTGCCATAAACAGAGAGGAGCCAGAGGTTAATTTGCTCACAGAGATGAAAACCAATCTTTTATTTTCTGCCAGCTTTTTCGACTCTTACCTCCAGTCAAAGTTAAATGAAACGCTTGACCCATATCTTATGCTTCTTGGTGCAGCCTCATACTATTTATGCGAACTCCCAGGTAGTTCATCAGTTTTGATAAGAAAATTGAAAAGTGATATTGATGCATCTGGCATTTATGGACTGTACTGTCCAAATCTAGATGGAGCCGGGCTGGAATTTTTATTGCTGTGGTTGCTTGAAGGAGATTCAAGCATTCATTTTGAGAATATCGACTCAGCATTTGGAGAACCCATAGAAAACATTTCTAAAGAGTTAAATATATTTTTTTCAACTGGAAATGACTTCGCAATTCGAAGTGAGGTGAAAAGGCTAAGGGATTTAGCTTACTTTGCTGGCACTCCAAGGCAGTTACTTTTAAGCGACTTGATATCTTCAATAACTTTGAAAAAAATAGATAACTCAACGTGGAAGTGCTTACCAAAATATAGTGGCCTATCAATTAGTACCTGGATGGAAGCACTGCATAAAAATAGCTTCATTAAAGAATTTTGGCCAGCACAGCATTTATTGGGACAAGCCAATGTTCTAAGAGGAAAGTCAGCCATCGTTCAAATGCCCACCAGTGCAGGTAAGACAAAGGCAACTGAGCTAATTCTTCGGAGCGCGTTTTTAGCCAAACGTGTGTCACTTGCTATTATCATTGCCCCATTTAGAGCGCTATGTCATGAAATCAAGAACAGCCTCGTCGAAGCATTCAACAGCGAATCAACCAAGGTGGATGAGTTAACCGATACCCTACAGACTGACTTTGAGATCGCAGAACTCTTGGGGCACCAACAGATCCTGGTCGTAACACCCGAGAAACTACTTTACGCCCTTCGGCACGCTCCGGAGCTAGGGGCACACATTGGCCTATTAATTCTTGATGAGGGACACCAGTTCGACAGCGGGACTCGGGGCATCACATACGAGCTACTTCTGACGTCACTACGCACTATGATTCCTGAAGGAACCCAAAAGGTCCTAATCTCAGCAGTCATCAGCAATGCCGAGGCTGTTGGATTATGGCTAAACGGGGAACCGAATGTCGTCGAAGGCACAACCCTTATTCCAACTTTCAGGTCGATCGGATTCGCGAGCTGGCTCGATCAACTGGGAAGAATCGAATACGTCGACAGTCGCAACGCTGAACAAAGTGAGTTTTTCGTCCCGAGAGTGATTGAAACATTTAATCTCGGAAGGAAGCCACGAGAACATACTGACCGTTTTTTTCCTGAAAAAAATAATGGACAGGCTATCGCACTTTACCTCGGTCTAAAATTGGCACCAAAGGGCAGCATAGCTATTTTCTGCGGGCGAAAGTCAACTGCGGCAAGCATCTGCGAAAAGGCAGTCGATATTATCAAGCGAGGTGTACCACTGCCCTTACCATCCGATTATTCAGATCCCCAAGAAGTGGCTCGGCTAACACATCTGCATATCAAAAATCTCGGGGCTAACGCTCCAGCATCTCAGAGTGCGGAACATGGAATTTTTTCCCATCATGGCAATACACCACAAGGCATTCGACTGGCAGTAGAGCATGCTATGCGTGACAATCTTGTGCGATTCGTTGTTTGTACATCTACCTTAGCGCAGGGTGTAAATCTTCCGATACGATACCTCATCGTGACCAGTGTCTACCAGGGTATGGAGCGCATCAAGGTTCGTGATTTCCACAATCTTATTGGTAGAGCGGGTCGAGCCGGAATGCATACCGAAGGCAGCATCCTGTTTGCGGATCCAGTAATCTTTGATAAGCGGAAGGTGCTGAGCGAAAAATGGCGCTGGAAGCAGGTGAAAAAACTACTGGAACCACAAAATTCTGAACCATGTGTCAGCAACCTTCTATCAATATTTGATCCCATCAAGAGCGATGACGAGAAAATCTCAATCCCCATGGGGGCACTAGACTTTACCAAGGCCTATATCGACAATCCCGAAAAAATTGCGAATCTTGCCACAGAGATAACCGCATTGCATGGAGATAAAAATTTTTCTCAAAACAATGTTGAGCGTCAAATAGCCTGGAGAATCAGCCTAATATCTGCAGTCGAAAGTTTCCTTCTATCCCATTGGGATGAATCCGAAGATGGTTTATCGCAAGCTGACGTGACCCACCTAGCTGAAGGTACGCTAGCTTTTTTTCTCGCAGACACTCAGAAAAAGGAGCATATACGCGAGTTATTTCAACTGCTCGCAAGGCACATTTCAACAAATATTACCGAGCCGTCCCGCCGAAAAATCTATGGTAGAACGCTTTACGGGATTCAGGATGCTCAATCTATTGAGAAATGGGTCCAATCCAACACTGACAGCCTTCTTTCTATTGTTGATGAAAAAGAAATACTCAACCATATTTGGCAATTGCTTATCCAGCATATCAACAGTGGTGTATTTACCAAGTTTGATGAACCAGAGGTGCTTAAAGAAATATCGTATGAATGGATCAGTGGCAAACCCTTCAACGACCTCCTAGAAATTATCCATGAACGAAAAGTTAAGATGATATGGGGCACTAATCGGAGAGAGTTCAAGATCGACCATATCGTAGATATCTGCGAAGGGGCGCTTGCATATAATGCAACGCTCGTTGTAGGTGCAATATCTGAGTTCATCGAAACTCTTAATAAGGATGGCACAAGGGATCTGTTCAATCGTCTGCAGCTTTTACAAAAAAAACTAAAATATGGTCTTCCAACAGACACCGCTATTTCCCTATATGAGCTTGGTTTTTCAGATCGCGTAATAGCTCAGGATCTCGCCACGTCCTTGAAGCTAGCGGCGACTCAGAAGAAATATCTCGTGAAAGAGTTGAAAAATAATCGAGGTAATGCAATGAAGGTGATAGAAAAATACCCAATGTATTTCCAAGAAAGAATGTCAGAGTTGATAGAAGATTTCTAAATAAAGAATCGATATTGAAAGTTAGTATAAAGCACGAGCATAATCCTCATGCTTTATGCTAACAATAGGAGGAGATGTTACGAAATAAAACTCTACACAATTTTAAGATAAGTGTATAAGATCATATATAGTTCAGATTGTTAATAGAAATTGATACCATAAGCATAACTAGGTTAAATGATGGTGTAAAAGTGAATAAACAGATTGATGTTGGACTCCATGTGCTGATACGGACGCGGTATAACGCCGCGTTAGAAAAGTGGAGTAAATTTATATGGTTAGAGATAGGTCTTGGCGACGACAGCATGCCTTTCGTTTGAAATCGAAGAGAAGATTTTATCGTATTGCAGTAACTAAAACATCAATTACTATAGGTAAAATCTATCAGTCACCTTGTGCATGCTCTTGTTATCTTTGTGGTAATAAAAGAAAGAACCATGGCGAAACAATGCAAGAACGCCGTGCAAAGTTACTGCACACCGATTAATTTATATTAAGTATTTAGGATAACCGTCAGGCTAGTCTTTGACGCCCTTGTACCTATACTACTTTAGTCTCAACAACCCCCTACCACATAGGCCAAAAGCTGTGTAGTAGGGGGTTATCTCAACGGAAAGACTCAGGCGGATCTCGCCAAGTATAACTCCCATGCATAGGGCAATCATACCCGTTAGCGCTGGTGTGTGCGGCTGCCAACAGCCATTAAGGGTGCCTGATGCGCTTCCTCTCAGTATACAGCGTTGCTAAGTTTCGCGTCCAGCTCCTTCGCAAAATCAAAGTCATTCCATTTTGTAAACCAATATTCATTTAATGAAATAATTCGTTTTACATACGATTTTTCAATACCATAACGAGAAAGCAGAGCTTTTTTAAAAGAAACAGATATGTATGGGCAAGCAATTAGATCCAACGTTAAGTGAACCAATTCAGACTCATTTAGAAGAGTATCAACTTTCATGCTATAAATATTTTCAATATGAAGCAAAAGATGCTTCCTGACCCCATCATATCTTTTTTTGCCACTCATATAAAACATTAGAGAAGTAATGGAAAAGTAATTCAAATTATCATCAAATGAGTAGGCGCCACCTTCAAAGCTAATATTGAAATACTTCATCAAGCTTTTCTCACCTAACCAATAATATTTACCAAGCTGCCTAATCAGCACTAACAAATACAAAGTTTCGATTGGTGTTGTTTTATCAACGGAATATTTATCTAAAATAGAACACGAATTATCGAATACACATTTGAATACAATATGTTGATATTCTTCGCATATTTTTTGATCTTTAACAAACATAATTACTTGCTGAATTATCCTACATAATTTTATAGTGCTATTCACTTTAGGAGCAACTGCATATATAAAATATGTGAAATTCACCACAGATATAATAGCATTAATTAGTTGACGCTCGCCACTTTCATCTTTTGAAAACTCTTTATAATCTTTAAAAAGTGTCTTTATTTTCCTTTCAATGATAGACAGTGAATAGTTTAAGATATCCGAATATGTTATACCTGATACAGAAAGTATCGATTTAAAGTCGGTAGATAAACTATTTTGATGTATGTAGACATTCCCTTTCTTAATATCTCCTTCTAGAGAGCCATTGTCAGTAATGTTATAAGATATTCTTTCCGATATCAAATTAGCTATTTTTTTCTTGGCTATAGTTATTGGTGTTATTATTGGACGCGAAAATCTCTCTTCTTTATATTTATTCAAACTTAGCTTGAAGGTTTTTAGATTTTTCTGTGTGCTTATTCTAATTTTATTGAATACATCATCGTCATTATAAAAAATGAAATAGTCATCGACATAGCGATATACTTGGTAATCCCCACCAAGAACTAAACCGTCTTTATTAAGATCATTGATGATATTGTTATCCACTGACTGCATTATTATCTCTGCAAAAATTCTGGATAATTCCGGCCCAATTATTATTCCATTTGTTTCGTTGTAGTTCGACCTCTGCATCAATTGATCAAATTTAAATGGGAATGTCGACTGTGTCTTATTTAACTGTTGTTTTGAGTAATTTTTTTGCAAAACAGCCCATGAAATTGAATGGGTGTAAATTGAATCAAAACAGTTCGACACATCTAATTTAGAGAGAAAATTAAAACGCTTTTCACACCAATGATGATCTTCAGATTCATAAAATTCAAAAATATTACGATATTTCTTATAAACAAAAAATGATTTTAAATTTTCATAATCCTGACCTTCAACCTCAATACTTAAATCTTCTTTCTCAAAACTTTCAATTAGAGACTTTGAATCGATGTAAGTACAACCAGCGATCCTTTTTGCTGATCTGAGGCTAAATGGGCTAACATTTGAATAGTATGTTATTAAATCTTTATAATTCCTATAGAAATCAACGCCTAATAGCTGTCCTTTAGGATGCATTAGAGACAAGTATCTGTATTCTTTATGTTTATGCGAAATTGGAAAAGTAAAAGCAATGCTAGGCAGTTTAGCATACTTGATATTTGTTTTAGTATAACTAATACCCTTATCAACTATTTCAACTGTTTCCGTGTTCTGTTCAAGACCCAATAAAAGTAGAATTAAACTATTTAAACAACCATCTCTCTTTAGCCATATGAAATTCAACCCATCATGTTTTATTTGATGCTTAACAATAAACTTGTAAAAATGTCTATTTGAAAAAATAATAGGGACTTCATATGGTAAAAAATCGGAAAGAACTACTCGTTCTATTGGGAAATTTATCGATAACGCTTTTTTAGACATGTGACCATCCCTTAGATATATCGCTAAATTCTATGAAACTAAATTTCCTAAAAATTTTATCTTCAAAACCTTTACTAAAAGAAAACCTACTAATTCTCTTTTTAAGTTTCTGATCTTGCAAACCATTAATTTTATTCGCCAAATAAGAATCCAATCCATTTAAATCAGATAAATCAGTTATGAATCGATTGCTAAAATATATCCCAACAAAGGCTTTTGATTTACTATTATAAAGACGAGTGTTTCCGGTAAGAAATTTCATTCTAAGCAAAATATTTTTTGCTGCTCTCTTTGGTGTTTTACTAACACTCTGATTATATTCATCAAATGTATTATCAATTCGACTTCTAATTTTTTGAATTTTATTTGAACTCATCTTTATACTACAGTCTCTAGCTGTTAGCTGAAATTTGTAGCCTAGATATTCAAAGCTTTTATTAGATTGTGTAAATAAATCCAATTCTTTTGTTTTATTATTAAGGCACAAGGCACGGTCATTTATAATGCTAGTAATTTGGGGGAGATAGCTACAAGTATTCCCCCCTTTATCTGGTGAAAAGATCACTATCAAATCATCTACAAACCGTTCATAATAAGTAACATCTGGTAAGGCCCTTATTTTATCATCTACAACACTCATATACAGCTCAGATAAATAAGAACTTATGCCTACACCACGAGGTACCCCTTTATCTAGCCCAGTTAAAGTCTGATATTTCCTAATTAACTGAGTAATCACCCGACGTGGCGGAACAGATAATTTAGGTGATGAATGCAACATATCTAATAAAGACTTATGGTTTATAGATTCATAAAAACTTTCAACATCGGCCCTGATTATATACTTTGGACTCATTTCCTTAGCCAAGGCGCTTAGGCGACTGATAATCAGATCCCTATTATTTGATTTTATTGTGTATAACGAACTTAAAATATATTTTATTTGCCTAGACACAAATAATGCTTCAACTGAATTTCCAATTGAATATACATTTTTATTCTTCACTTGATGTGGCAATAACGTCAAAGGTAACGCGTACCCTTTTATACCGACATTCTGTGCAATAATTTTCAACTTGCTATTCACTTCATTATTATATTGTTCTTTTCTAAGCTTAATATGCTCATTAATTTTATCTTTCTTTTCTTCAAATTTAGCCGTGCTAATCTGACCACTTCTCAGTCTTCTTGCGAGCCAATAAATAAAACCTTTTAACATTGTTATTTTCTTCCCGATCTTATAAGCATCAGGAAAGTGTTCAACTTCTAAAGTACCTTTATTTTTCCTATCCAGGTCGTATATCCTTCTAAAATTCCTCGCTGAAAAAGACTGGTCAATCATTTTCAATCTCCTTTATAAATAATATTACGAAAAATTATACTACCGAGATTATTATCGTTTTTCACCGTCAGAACGCTCCCGGTCAATCTTTGTCAACTGCGCATTAAGTTGATGTTCCTTCATTCCGTGTTTGTATGCATTGTATTGCCAGATCACAAACTGTTGTTTGTACATACGGTTCTCTTCCTTAAGCTCTTCGATTTCGCTTTCAAGATTCACAATCCTAGCGGCTGCAATGTTCAAACTGGCTGGACGCGGATTTTTGGGGCCACGGCCTTTAAGCGCCTCTTTCTTTGTTTGATAGGCAGTCACTATTGCCTCATGTGCATTAAGAGACTGTCTTGACGGCAACTTTCCGACCAATGGTTCTGCCGCCTCACAGATTGCTGACCAGGACAGTTTTGGTTCCTGCCATCCTCGAATTAGATTCACGATGGCGTTAATGTCTCTATTGTCCAGATGCTTAGCCAAGGCCACCCCCTAACAAAGTTGTCAAATCATCTAACATCACAGCTTCTTCACTTTCTTTGCCTTTTTGCTCGATGGCCTCAATAGACGTCTTTGCGACAACACGGCGAAGCTGGCTGAAATCATTGCCCCGGAGCTTAATCTGAGCACCATTTTCAATGTCCGGATTCTCTAAAATATCCACTAGCTCACAAAGCCGGGTAACAGTTTTCTTGTGATACTGATACCAGCGATCAGTTCCTATCTCGCCACTATCTACCGCTGCGTCAGCAAGAAAAAATAGTCGCTCCGACTTCTCCAGACGTTTCTTAATGCGATCCAACTTTTCAGTATCATCGCCTTTGATGCAAACCTGTTCGGTACAATTGACGCAATCTCGGAACTTCTCACAAGGACTCATGGTGTAATCATGCACACAGTAGCCATACTCCGTCACATGGACTGCGGCATGCTCTAAGGTATTGAACTCCTGCATAGTCACGGGCAGATGCTTTGCCACTTCGCCAACAGGCCCAAATAGCGCTTTTGTGGGATCAAGGCGTTCAGCCATGCCAACCAGTTCGTATTCAGTCATGTGGTTGTAGGTTCGATTCTGCTTCACGTCTGCCCGTCCAGACCACTTGGCAATTTCCAAGTTTGACAGTCCTCCACGCTGGGCAATGGTGTTGAGCAGGTGTCGAGCCTGATGCGAGGTCAATTTGACCCGTTCTCCATTATCAGTACGATAACCATGGCGATCAAAGATAGTGGCATGTTTTCCATACAGAACCTCGCGAGGAGTCAGATCATTGTTAAAAAAGTTATTGATTGGCTTATGTAATTCAACCGGAAGACATCCTCGGTTTCCGTGGAACTGATTAACATTCAGTACAAACAAGGCATTGCTATACTTAATCCCCTTGTCTTTATCAAACCACGGGAAGCCTTCGGGCAAACGTTTCATAGTGTGTTGCCACAGGCTATTTAGCGTATGCACACCATCTTCCTTAGCTAAGCCCCGGCTACCAAGACACGACCTGCACGTTTTTTGAGAGTGATGTGCAAAACCGAGCGCCATACAAGTCTGAACCATCGTCAACGGCACATCATCAGCAACATCAGGGCAGTTAGCATGGCGGTAAAATTTATCCGGGTGTTTCTCTATCCACTTAGCCAGCTGTCGGGCATTTTCAGAGAGCACTCTAACTCTAGCTACGGCTATTTTAGCGATGTCGACCATCACGGTTGGTATCCATTTGATATCACCCTCATAGCCTTTCCCTGCAAAAAAACGCCAGCCGTAGCGTTCTATACCTTCACGATCCTTTTCGAATACCTCGCAATCTGCAGGCAATGATAACACCTCAGTAATGCGTGACGGTGCTGACATCAACATGGCAAATACCGATGTTGTAAATATATCTCGCTCATGAACTGGGTCGTTGGCAAAAATTTCTGCCAACGCATTGAGAGCAATATCACTTGGAAGTTTCTCTTCTCTATTTTTCTTCGCCTCCCTGCCTGTTTTGTTCTTGTCTTCAGCACGCTTAATTGGATTGACCCAATCTTGTACAACGTTTTCTACAAGCTGGTTTTCAACTACAAACTTAGCCAGCCGCTCAATCTCTCGGCCGCAACTATATGCTGAACCATCTGAGTAGTGCTGCCTTGCCAATTCAGCTGCTTCATCAAGCACAGTAATTGACAGGCCATCAATATTTGCATTCCCGTTTACTTGAAGTAAAGACGCCTCAATCGCTCGCAAGGCTTTACTTTCATTCTTAGTCCCCGTTGGCGCATGTCCCTGCTGGTAACGGAAATAAGCTTTGGCAAAATCGATGAATACGGGGTCTTGCACTTCTTGAGGTTTTGGTTTGCGAGTAATAACGCCCAACTTGGCAAACACAGTTATATTTGGCCAAACAGGATCTTCCCAATTGAGGTTAGAGCCGAATACCGTCAACTCATCTCGACACTTAACTATGAATGCTTCAAGGTTCTCTGCTGCCTTCAGAATAGCCTTTGGCTTGAACTGGAAAATCTCAGCCATTGGTAATTAATCCCTCTTCACCAAGCTCTTCACGACGTTTAGCACAACGCATGATCACGTCTGCCACTGCAATGATGCTACGATCAAGCACAGCTGCAATCTGGATGTCGCCAGTTATCTCTTTCACCCACTCACGCTCATTGAGCAGGCCCTTATAGACTTCGTTATGTGGGCCATTCAGCCATGGCTGAAAATGCATGCAGGTGTAGCAAGGAATAGGAACATTGGCACCACAAAAGCCATGTTCGCCACAAGAGCCAACACCCTGACCCATTTCGGTCCGAATACGGCTGGTTGGGTCGTCACCTCGATGCGCATCCCTCTCTGAATCTACAAGTACCCCGACAAATGCCTGGGCGTATGGCGCCAATTGAAAACCAACCGCCTCATCCAGCATTTTCACATGCTCGGGTATATTCTTGATATAAACACCTGCGTTTTGGGTGTCCGTATGGTCAAGCAGCTCCGCTATTACCAACTCGCCAAAACCTTCACGGGCAGCCCGTGTTCCCGTGGTATACCGAAAGCGGCGAGAATTGATATGCAATAGATCACCAGTACGTTCAGACCGGATATCTGATTCTTCTACGATTAAATGGAGTGTTTTAGTTATCACTGAAGCAGCGATGTGGAGTTTGTCAGTGGTAAGCAGTTGGCAGAATTCATAAGGGGATTGGATGGTCGCTAGCACATCAAGATCAGGAAATAGGGGGATCTGCAGTCGGTCAGCTTCCTGCAATTCAATCCCGAGATGATTCTCAACCAGAGTAACAGCATTCCTTGCCTGAGCACTCAGGACTGCCCATAGTTCGAGAGTCATCGCATAGGGCTTGAAGCTTTCGCGAAAAAAGCTGTTGCGTTGCTTGGCTCGCGGCACATTCAACACATAGAAGGGTTCACCCTTTTCATTTTCTCCGCAGAGAATATCAACCACGCGCAGCTGCGAAATCTGAATTGAACGACGTCCCGTATGACTGACGCTAAGAGCCATAGCCAGCTCAGCGATGGTAATTAAGCTCTTTTCATAAGCTCGTACAACCGCCTCGTTAAACGCTTGAAGTTCATTATCCGTCAACGGCCCCTCTAGAGGATCCAATCGCTTAACCGCATCCCCCTTACGCCCCCCCTTTAACCTCCATCCCTCCAGCAAACACACCACGTTCTTGCTAACACCGGGATAGCCCAGCCTGTACCACTTTCGCAGTAAAATACTAACGCAGCTTAACTCATGCTCATGAGCCGCATCCAAAGAAGACCTGTATCCAATCAACATGATATCGTCAATACGAGTAGCTTTAGTTGCACGAATCATGTCTAAGAAACACCGGAAAATATGTCTCGTGTATGCCGCGGACAAGTTCCTGGCATAAAATGACAGGGTATGAAGAAACCCACTTAGAGTCTCAGGATCCAGAAGGTCATGTATCATACCAACCGAAATATTGTTGTTTTTATCTAATCTCCACATAGTTTCATACAACATGAAAGAGTACCCCTTTGATTTTGCAGGGATTAGCTCGGAAACCAATACCGATAAGATGTTATTCATCATCAATCTTTATGCCCTTTGGCAAGCGAGTGCCGTTTCCCTCTTGTAATGCCAAGGCGGCCTCAAAACCTTTTTGCTGAATGAAACGCTTGTTGTAAGTCGCTGCGGTTCCTGAGCCCGCTTTCCAACCTTGTAAGTACGCACGGATTTGCTCTTGGCGTTCTTCGCTGACCGGCCCATCCATGGCATCCATTCTTTCTGAAAACTTACGATTCCATGTATGACGGAGCGAGTGTCCAGTTATTGCGTACAATTGCGGCGATACATCTTTGACCAAGGAAAATATTTTGTGATAAGCCGCCTTGGAGATAGGTTTTCCGACAGTTGGCCCACGCTTGTAAGTCACAAACAGGTAGTCATTTTTCTTTGCATTTTGGACTTTGCGGCGATCTTTGGTGATAAAACTGTGCAGTTCTTGGGCTAAGGATTCAGCCAACGGTATGAGCCGTTCTCTAGTTTTAGCATTAGGCTCATTGGTTCTAGAATCAGCTCGTTCATCTGCTCGCCTAACGATAAGGATCCTGTTAGAGCTAAAATCTATATCCTGTATTCTGATGTTCAATAATTCACCACCTCGGATGCCCAGATGATACAGAAGCAAGATCATCAGCCGATTGCGGCGCTGCACATCAATTGAAAAAGGATTCAACTCTGATTCGAGCTTAATCGTCTCAAATAGCACATCCAATTGAACGTCACTCAAAGACCTGTCTTGCAATGTACTATTTCTGCTCTTTTTAGACGGTCGGCGCACCTTTATTTGCGTCGCCATAGTCTTGATCTGTTCGACAACATCCAGCTCAGGCATCTTTAAGATATGCATCGCATACCAGCGTAAATAGTTGGCAAAGGTTGTTAGGCGGGAATGTTGTGTTCCGTTATCCACTATATTGGTCAACTCATCATCCAACCAAAGGGTAGAGAGCACCTTTGATGGCATCCTGCCTTGCTTGCGCTGAGCAAAGTCTCTCAGATCGTCCATCTCATGTGACTTGAAGAAATCTTTGGTCAATAACCGTTGTTCAAGGTTAATGCCACGACTATCTAGAAAGCGTAACAACAAGACTAGGTTGTTAGCAGCAGCTAGCGTCGTTGAGAAGGCATTGCCTTTATTGCGGATTTGGGTTGTTAAAAACAAAGTTGGGTAATACATGGGAAGCCCAGAAGCACGATCCACTACCATGCAATAGCGCTCGCCACTATCCATGACAAATGATGTAACTCTGTAGTTCTTTTCCATGCATTCACACCCTATAAACATTACACAATTACAAGGTACACTTTATGTGAAAAATCACCAATTAATACAAGACACTTTTTCCGACGATAGAAACAAAAAACCCCTGAATTAACAGGGGCCTATGTTTTCAATCTTTACAGATAACTCTAAGGTCATCTTCAGAACGGAATGTCATCATCAAAGTCCATCGGCGGCTCGTTAGACGGCGCTGCCGGAGCGGACTGCTGCGGGCGAGACTGCGCGCCGCCGCTGAACTGATTGCCACCCTGCGGCTGCTGAGGCTGACCCCAACCGCCCTGCGGCTGACCACCACCGATATTACCACCTGCCGGAGCGCCACCACCCTGACGACCACCCAGCATCTGCATGGTGCCGCCAACGTTCACCACGACTTCTGTGGTGTAGCGATCCTGACCGGATTGATCGGTCCATTTACGGGTACGCAGCTGACCTTCGATATAAACCTGAGAACCTTTACGCAGATATTCGCTGGCCACTTCTGCCAGTTTGCCGAACAGCACAACGCGGTGCCATTCAGTCTGTTCTTTCATCTCGCCGGTCGCTTTATCACGCCAGGATTCGGAAGTAGCCAGCGTAATGTTGGCAACTGCGCCACCATTTGGCATGTAGCGTACTTCCGGGTCCTGACCCAGATTACCAACGAGAATAACCTTGTTTACGCCTCTGCTGGCCATGTTCGTGTCTCCTGAAAAAAATCGTTCTGAATAAGTGTAAACGCGCGATTGTACCATTACCAATAGCGCTTTTACTATGTTGTGACCTCGGTTCCGGGAAACAAACCTGGCCAGACATTGTTACACAACACTCCGGATAATGCATTCCAATACTGTATATTCATTCAGGTCAATTTGTGTCATAATTAACCGTTTGTGATCGCCGGTAGCACCATGCCACCGGGCAAAAAAGCGTTTAATCCGGGAAAGGTGAATGGATAAGATCGAAGTTCGGGGCGCCCGCACCCATAATCTCAAAAACATCAACCTCGTTATCCCCCGCGACAAGCTCATTGTCGTGACCGGGCTTTCGGGTTCTGGCAAATCCTCGCTCGCTTTCGACACCTTATATGCCGAAGGGCAGCGCCGTTACGTTGAATCCCTTTCCGCCTACGCGCGGCAGTTTCTGTCACTGATGGAAAAGCCGGACGTCGATCATATTGAGGGGCTTTCTCCTGCCATCTCAATTGAGCAGAAATCGACGTCTCATAACCCGCGTTCTACGGTGGGGACAATCACCGAAATCCACGACTATTTGCGTTTGTTGTTCGCCCGCGTCGGCGAACCGCGCTGTCCGGACCACGACGTCCCGCTGGCGGCGCAAACCGTCAGCCAGATGGTGGATAACGTGCTGTCGCAGCCGGAAGGCAAGCGTCTGATGCTACTCGCGCCAATCATTAAAGAGCGCAAAGGCGAACACACCAAAACGCTGGAGAACCTGGCAAGCCAGGGTTACATCCGTGCTCGTATTGATGGCGAAGTCTGCGATCTTTCCGATCCGCCGAAACTGGAACTGCAAAAGAAACACACTATTGAAGTGGTGGTTGATCGCTTCAAGGTGCGTGACGATCTTACCCAACGTCTTGCGGAGTCGTTTGAAACCGCGCTGGAGCTTTCCGGTGGTACAGCGGTAGTGGCGGATATGGACGACCCGAAAGCGGAAGAGCTGCTGTTCTCCGCCAACTTCGCCTGCCCAATTTGCGGCTACAGTATGCGTGAACTGGAGCCGCGACTGTTTTCGTTTAACAACCCGGCAGGTGCCTGCCCAACCTGTGACGGCCTTGGCGTACAGCAATATTTCGATCCTGACCGCGTGATCCAAAACCCCGAGCTGTCACTGGCTGGCGGTGCGATCCGTGGCTGGGATCGCCGCAACTTCTATTACTTCCAGATGCTGAAATCGCTGGCAGATCACTATAAGTTCGACGTCGAAGCGCCGTGGGGCAGCCTGAGCGCGAACGTGCATAAAGTGGTGTTGTACGGTTCTGGCAAAGAAAACATTGAATTCAAATACATGAACGATCGTGGCGATACCTCCATCCGTCGTCATCCGTTCGAAGGCGTGCTGCATAATATGGAGCGCCGTTATAAAGAGACAGAATCCAGTGCGGTACGTGAAGAATTAGCCAAGTTTATCAGCAATCGCCCATGCGCCAGCTGCGAAGGGACGCGTCTGCGTCGGGAAGCGCGCCACGTTTATGTCGAGAATACGCCGCTGCCTGCTATCTCCGACATGAGCATCGGTCATGCGATGGAATTCTTCAACAATCTCAAACTAGCTGGTCAGCGGGCGAAGATTGCAGAAAAAATCCTTAAAGAGATCGGCGATCGTCTGAAATTCCTCGTTAACGTCGGCCTGAATTACCTGACGCTTTCCCGCTCGGCAGAAACGCTTTCTGGCGGTGAAGCACAGCGTATCCGTCTGGCGAGCCAGATTGGTGCGGGCCTGGTTGGCGTTATGTACGTGCTGGACGAGCCGTCCATCGGCCTGCACCAGCGTGATAACGAGCGCCTGTTGGGTACGCTTATCCATCTGCGCGATCTCGGTAATACCGTGATTGTGGTGGAGCACGACGAAGACGCAATTCGCGCCGCTGACCATGTGATCGACATTGGCCCGGGCGCAGGTGTTCACGGCGGTGAAGTGGTCGCAGAAGGTCCGCTGGAAGCGATTATGGCGGTGCCGGAGTCGTTGACCGGGCAGTACATGAGCGGCAAACGCAAGATTGAAGTGCCGAAGAAACGCGTTCCGGCGAATCCGGAAAAAGTGCTGAAGCTGACAGGCGCACGCGGCAACAACCTGAAGGACGTGACGCTGACGCTGCCGGTGGGTCTGTTTACCTGCATCACCGGGGTTTCAGGTTCCGGTAAATCGACGCTGATTAACGACACACTGTTCCCGATTGCCCAACGCCAGTTGAATGGGGCGACCATCGCCGAACCAGCACCGTATCGCGATATTCAGGGGCTGGAGCATTTCGATAAAGTGATCGATATCGACCAAAGCCCAATTGGTCGTACTCCACGTTCTAACCCGGCGACCTATACCGGCGTGTTTACGCCTGTGCGCGAACTGTTTGCGGGCGTACCGGAATCCCGTGCGCGTGGTTATACGCCAGGACGTTTCAGCTTTAACGTCCGTGGCGGGCGCTGCGAAGCCTGTCAGGGCGACGGTGTGATCAAAGTAGAGATGCACTTCCTGCCGGATATCTACGTGCCGTGCGATCAGTGTAAAGGTAAACGCTATAACCGTGAAACGCTGGAAATTAAGTACAAAGGCAAAACCATCCACGAAGTGCTGGATATGACCATCGAAGAGGCGCGTGAGTTCTTTGATGCCGTACCTGCACTGGCGCGTAAGCTGCAAACGTTGATGGACGTTGGCCTGACGTACATTCGCCTGGGGCAGTCCGCAACCACACTTTCTGGTGGTGAAGCCCAGCGCGTGAAGCTGGCGCGTGAGCTGTCAAAACGCGGCACCGGGCAGACGCTGTATATTCTCGACGAGCCGACCACCGGTCTGCACTTCGCCGATATTCAGCAACTCCTCGACGTGCTGCATAAACTGCGCGATCAGGGCAATACCATTGTGGTGATTGAGCACAATCTCGACGTGATCAAAACCGCTGACTGGATTGTCGACCTGGGACCAGAAGGCGGCAGTGGCGGCGGCGAAATCCTCGTCTCCGGTACGCCAGAAACCGTCGCGGAGTGCGAAGCTTCGCATACGGCACGCTTCCTCAAGCCGATGCTGTAATCGTTAAGGCCGCTTTCTGAGCGGCCTTTTCCTTTCAGAGTTGTACCAGCAATTTACGCTTTTCTTCCGGCAGCAAATTCACTGCCTGCTGATAAGACGCATCCACCAGATAATAGATTTGCGAATCCGGCAGCGAACCGTCGAGATACACGGTGCTCCAGTGCGCTTTATTCAGATGGCGGCTTGGACGCACATCGCTGTGCTGCTGACGTAGCAGCTCCGCCAGCTCCGGGCTGGTTTTCAGCGAAACAGCTGGGCGATTTTCTACTTCTTTCACCATCGCAAACAGTACATCTTCCACTTTGATCTGCGTCGCTTTCCAGTCGTTATGCACGCTCTGTTCTGCGCCTGGTTTTGCCATGCAATATTGTAGCAACTCCGAAATGGTCATTTTTTACTCCCCTTGTAGTGTCGCGATGATGCGACGCGATCCGCCGTGGATGCGATGTTCCCCCAGCCAGATGCCTTGCCAGGTGCCGGTCTGAATACGCCCTTTATGTACCGGCAATACAAGCGATGTTCCCAGCATTGAGGATTTGATATGAGAAGGCATATCGTCTGCTCCCTCATAGTCATGCTCATAATTTCCGTTGTCGGGAACGGTGCGGAGGAAAAAACGCTCCATGTCGTGGCGTACGGTGGGATCGCAGTTCTCATTAAGTGTCAGAGAGGCGGAGGTATGTTGCAGCAACAGATGCAGTAAGCCGATGTTAACGCGCGGCATATCAGCCAGCTGATTCAGAATTTCATCCGTTACCAGATGAAACCCACGAGATTTGGCGCTAAGCGTGAGCGTCTTTTGATACCACATGTGCTGCTCCTTGATAAAACTCTCTTAATCAGTTTGCAGCAAGACAGCGAAAGGATAAAGGTGTGATTAAAAAAACAGCATTCGGGAGAGCATCACGCTCTCCCGCTCTGTCAGTATTCTGAATTGACGATCACCTCTTCACCAAACGCACCCGCTTGTGGCAAGGGTTTGTAGGTAGAGTTGGAGGCGCGCAGAATGCGGATACCACGAGCGCCGATATCGCGTGCGGCGGTAATATCGTTATCGGAATCGCCATAAAAAATTCGGATATTTTTATCCTGCAGCCATTGCGATTTTGTATTTTGCCCTGCTTTATCGCCCGCAAAGATTACCGGATTCATGTTGATGGCAGGAATATGAAAATTATCCGCCAGCGTTTTTGAAACCGTTTCTGTTTTCGTCGGGCTACGACCAGTCACAAAGAAGATCGCGTCACCGCGGCGTACATGCATATCAATCAGCTGGCGAGCGACCTCTTTTGGAATGCTGAATTCATCCCAGCCATTGTTCATTTTTTCCCAGAACACAGGATTTTTCAGATAATCTTCGCTTTCTGGCGAGAAGGTTTTTTTGCCGCGCCAGAAGCCCGGACTGGAAAAAAGTACCGTGTCATCGATATCAAACCCCACCGCCATTGGCGGACGCCCTGCGAGGCTATTTTCAATTTGTGCGACCGAAACCCAATGAATTGGTGCCTGTTCAGCAAGCCTGGCAACGTTAGTACCAGGGTTAAGCGGTGAAGGAGATGAGGCCAGGGCAACAGCGGAACTGTTTAGAGCGAACAATAAGCAAACGGCACTGATTGCCTGTGTGATCTTGCGCATATTTTTCCCTAAATAGTCAGTATGTTGAAACTTTTTATTGTGAGATTTGTTGCAAAAACCATCTGACCATAACGCCAGCTGCCGGGGAAAGGAAGGATTATCTGCGGTTTTTGTGATGAAAAGCAGGATGATTATATTTAACCCAGTAAATACGTTCCTGTCTTTTTTTGTATAAAAAATGTTTATTACTCGATGTAAGGATACATTAATTTTACGTTTATTATGATGAATCCTCGGCAAATGAGCGAAATTTGATAGAACATTTATCTGCTGTACGATTTAATGAACTTAATGATACAGCATTACAAAAACAATCGAAGTTTATAAAGATGATTTCTGATTGACCAGCCCCCCTACCCTACAATGGTGATTAATTTTATTACTCGCGATGGAGATGATGATATGAATATATCATATGTGAATAGCAACAAAACGACATCTTTACCTGTTGAGCTAGATGCACTAAATAATAAAGATATCTCTTATGCCAAAGATTTCTCTTATGCCAAAGATTTCTTTTTATACATAGAAACACAGTTAAAAATTGCAAAAGATTTTTGTAGACCTGGAGAAGAAGTATCAAGTTCTATTGCAAGTAAAGTTTTTCACGCATTTATTGATTTAGTTAACAAAATCAGGGGTAAGAAAGACTTTATGTATATTTGCACGCTTTGCTGTTTTGCCGAGGAGGTTAAAGGTGATTATTCTCATTACAGGACCTTTTTATTTGATATTGGTAATCAATATAAGGTTAAACTTACACAAAGCGGAAAAAAATAGTTCTCTTTAACATTAGAATTTAACGATACTATAATTGAATCTCAGAAAGTCACAGGCAATAAGGCAAAGCATATTCTTGAGGATATAGAAATATTCTATCGTAACAAACCCGATACTTATTATTAAATTTAATAATGGTTAGATGTGCAGAAATTATTACTCCACCCAAAAAAACAGGATAAGGAATTCCAGATAATTGGGATAAGCTTAACAATAAAAGAACTAACAACGTTTATTATCTCTCACGTAGAACGATGGCATCAAAAAAATCATCTATAAAGAAAGAGTGAAAGCGACGACAGTTTAATTTCACTGCAGGCTGGGTAGCTCCAGCCTGCTTTCCTGCATTACATCACCGCAGCAAACGCCTTTGCCACACGTTGTACATTTGCCGTATTTAACCCGGCGACACACATGCGACCGCTGGCGATGAGATAGACACCAAATTCTTCACGTAGTCGGTCAACCTGAGCGGCACTTAAACCGGTATAACTGAACATGCCGCGCTGATTAAGCAGATAATCGAAATTGCGTTCTGGCATCTCTGTGCTTAATACCTTCACCAATTCCTGACGCATTGCCAGAATGCGAGTACGCATCTCTTCTACTTCCGCCAGCCAGCTGGCTTTCAATGCCTCGTCATTCAGCACTGCAGCCACCACCTGCGCACCAAAATTCGGCGGGCTGGAGTAGTTGCGGCGAACTGTTGCTTTCAATTGCCCCAGTACGCGGCCAGCGGCTTCGGCATCTTCACACAGAACAGAAAGTCCGCCGACGCGCTCGCCGTAAAGGGAGAAAATTTTCGAGAACGAATTGCTCACCAGAGCGGGTAATCCAGCGCTGGCAATGGCGCGAATAGCGTAGGCATCCTCTTCCATACCGGCACCAAATCCTTGATAGGCAATATCGAGGAATGGAATAAGCTCGCGGGCTTTGAGAATTTCAATCACCGCATCCCACTGATCATTAGTGAGATCGGCACCCGTTGGGTTGTGGCAACATGGATGCAGCAACACAATACTGCGGGCAGGTAATGTTTTCAGCGTCGCCAACAGGTCATTAAAGCGCACGCCGTTAGTCGCTTCGTCATACCAGGGGTAAGTACTCACTTCGAATCCAGCCCCGGCGAATATTGCTACGTGGTTTTCCCAGGTAGGATCGCTGACCCAGACGCCTGATTCCGGGAAGTAGCGTTTCAGGAAATCCGCGCCCACTTTCAATGCCCCTGAGCCGCCAAGGGTTTGAATGGTTGCTACGCGCTGTTGTTGCAGTACTGGATGGTCCGCACCAAACAGCAGCGGCGCAATGGCATGGCGATAGCTGTTAAGCCCTTCCATCGGTAAATAAAGCGAAGCGCCATGAGGCTGCGCATTCAGGCGCGCTTCCGCCTCCGCCACGGCTTGCAGTTGTGGAATAATTCCGTCTTCGTTGTAGTACAGACCGATACTTAAATTCACTTTGTCGCTGCGAGGGTCTTCTTTAAAACGCTCCATAAGCGTAAGAATCGGGTCGCCAGCGTAGGCGTCAACTTTTTGAAACACGCGATGGTTCTCCAGGTTTACGGGCAGGTGGTTAAAACACAATAAACCGGAAGAAGGCGAAGATCGAGTGGATGTTCAGGAGCGAACGGCAATTAGCAACAGAGTGAGACTCATGACAAACATACATCCGCCAGAGGCACGACCTTTATAAGAGCATGAAAGAACATCAACTTATTGAATTTTTAGGATTTTATTGGCCGGATAAGGCATTCACGCCGCATCCGGCACAGACAATCAAATATTACAGAACGATTAATCCACGTATTTCATCGCGACCCTTGAAGTCAGGCGCGTAATAAGTTCGTAAGCGCTTACTTTCGTCATTTCAGCGATACGTTCTACGGGCAAACCTTCGCCCCATAAAATGACCGGATCCCCGGCTTTGTCCTGCGCCTGTGGACCTAAGTCTACGCAGATCATATCCATCGCCACGCGCCCGACAATCGGTACTTCGCGACCGTTCACCAGCACTGGCGTACCGGACGGCGCGGCGCGCGGATAACCATCGCCATAGCCCATCGCGACTACGCCAAGACGGGTATCACGTTCGCTTACCCAGGTTCCACCATAACCAACAGGCTCTCCGGCTTTATGCTCACGCACGGCAATCAGGCTGGAGGTTAGTGACATCACTGGCTGACAGCCAAAATCGGCACCGGTGGAGCGATCTTCCAGCGGCGAGACGCCATAAAGAATGATGCCCGGGCGCACCCAGTCAAAATGCGACTGTGGCCACAGCAGAATGCCACCCGACGCGGCAATGGAACGTTGACCAGGTTTGCCTTCGCAAAAGGTATTAAAGATAGCGAGTTGTTTCTCGGTTGCGCCACATTTTGGTTCATCCGCGCGCGCAAAATGGCTGACGATATTCACCGGCTGACGAACGTTTTTGCACTGGGTCAGGCGATGATAAAACGCCTCAGCCTGTTCCGGCCTTACGCCCAGACGGTGCATACCGGTATCGAGTTTCATCCAGACGGTAACCGGCTCGTCCAGGCTAGCCTCTTCCAGCGCAGCCAGCTGTTCTTCGTTATGCACGGCGGTATGAAAATGTTGCGCAGAAATCGTCGGCAGATCTCTGGCATCAAAAAAGCCTTCGAGTAACAGTACAGGTTTGGTGATTCCCCCCGCACGCAGTCGCAGAGCTTCTTCGAGACGGGCTACGCCAAAGGCGTCAGCATCGGGGAGCGTTCGCGCGGTCTCAAGAAGACCGTGACCATAAGCGTTCGCTTTCACCACCGCAACCATTTTACTGGCAGGTGCCAGTTCACGAAGACGTTGCAGGTTGTGTCGCAGAGCGCGGCGGTTAATCACAACAGTTGCCGCTTGCATTTGTGTTCCTTGATAAGTGTTTGCTTTAATTACCTAATTCATAAAATAATTATTATTCGTCGTCGTACTGCGGCCCCGCATAGTTGTCGAAGCGCGACCATTGACCGTTAAAGGTCAGGCGAACCGTCCCGATTGGGCCGTTACGTTGTTTACCGATAATAATTTCCGCGATGCCTTTTAAATCACTGTTTTCGTGATACACCTCATCACGATAGATAAACATGATCAAGTCCGCATCCTGCTCGATAGAGCCAGATTCACGCAGGTCGGAGTTGACCGGGCGTTTGTCGGCACGTTGTTCCAGAGAACGGTTCAACTGGGACAGCGCCACCACCGGTACGTTAAGTTCTTTCGCCAGTGCTTTCAGCGAGCGAGAGATTTCTGCAATTTCCAGCGTACGGTTATCGGAAAGCGCCGGTACGCGCATCAGTTGCAGGTAGTCGATCATGATAAGCCCGATGCCGCCGTGTTCACGGGCAATACGGCGTGCGCGGGAACGCACTTCCGTTGGCGTCAGGCCGGAGGAGTCATCGATATAGATATTGCGTTTTTCGAGCAAAATACCCATGGTGCCGGAAATGCGCGCCCAGTCTTCATCATCGAGCTGCCCGGTACGGATTTTAGTCTGGTCAACGCGCGACAGCGACGCCAGAGAACGCATCATGATCTGTTCTGATGGCATCTCCAGCGAGAAGATAAGTACCGGTTTATCCTGCAACATCGCCGCGTTTTCGACGAGGTTCATCGCAAATGTTGTTTTACCCATCGACGGACGCGCGGCGACGATGATCAAATCTGACGGCTGCAAGCCAGCGGTTTTTTTGTTGAGATCGTCATAACCGGTGTTTACCCCGGTAACGCCATCGTGTGGCTGCTGAAACAACTGCTCAATACGCGCCACGGTTGCGTCGAGCACATCGGCGATGTTCTTCGGCCCTTCGTCTTTGTTTGCACGACTTTCGGCAATTTTAAAGACGCGGGATTCAGCAAGGTCCAGCAGATCTTCGCTGGTACGCCCCTGCGGATCAAAACCGGCTTCAGCAATCTCATTCGCAACCGAGATCATCTCACGCACAACGGCACGTTCACGCACGATGTCAGCATAAGCACTGATGTTCGCCACACTTGGCGTATTTTTTGACAGCTCTGCCAGATAAGCAAAACCACCGACGCTATCGAGTTGCCCCTGGCGTTCCAGCGATTCCGCAAGGGTAATCAGATCGATAGGACTACCGCTTTCCTGCAAACGCGCCATTTCAGTAAAGATATGGCGGTGTGGGCGGGTGTAAAAATCGTCTGCCACCACACGCTCGGCTACATCGTCCCAGCGTTCGTTATCCAGCATTAAACCGCCCAACACCGACTGCTCCGCTTCGATCGAGTGCGGAGGCACTTTCAGCCCGGCAACTTGTGGATCGCGTTCGCGGGGTTCAGCCTGCTGTTTGTTGAAGGGTTTATTTCCTGCCATAGTGAATGGAGTTACCGAGATAAAGAATGGGTCGAAACTTTACCATATGAAGCAGACCCTGACGATACGTTCTGGAGGACACATGGCAACACGAATTGAATTTCACAAGCACGGTGGCCCGGAAGTACTTCAAGCCGTAGAGTTCACTCCTGCCGATCCGGCAGAGAATGAAATCCAGGTCGAAAATAAAGCCATCGGCATCAATTTTATCGACACATATATCCGCAGCGGCCTTTACCCGCCGCCATCGCTACCCAGCGGATTAGGCACCGAAGCAGCAGGCATCGTGAGTAAAGTCGGCAGTGGTGTAAAGCATATTAAGGCAGGCGATCGTGTAGTCTATGCGCAGTCGGCGTTAGGCGCTTACAGCTCTGTGCATAACATTATTGCGGATAAAGCGGCGATTCTGCCTGCGGCAATTTCTTTTGAGCAAGCTGCGGCATCCTTCCTGAAAGGCTTAACGGTTTATTATCTGCTGCGCAAAACCTATGAAATTAAACCCGATGAGCAGTTCCTGTTCCACGCAGCAGCTGGCGGCGTTGGCTTGATTGCCTGCCAGTGGGCAAAAGCCCTGGGCGCGAAACTTATCGGCACCGTAGGAACCGCGCAAAAAGCGCAGAGCGCGCTAAAAGCGGGCGCGTGGCAGGTTATTAACTATCGTGAAGAGAATCTGGTCGAGCGGTTAAAAGAGATCACCGGCGGTAAGAAAGTGCGCGTGGTGTACGATTCCGTGGGCAGAGACACCTGGGAACGGTCGCTGGATTGCCTGCAACGCCGCGGCTTAATGGTGAGTTTTGGCAACTCATCAGGTGCGGTTACCGGTGTGAACTTAGGCATTCTCAATCAGAAAGGCTCGTTGTATGTGACACGCCCTTCCCTGCAAGGCTATATCACCACGCGGGAGGAATTAACCGAGGCCAGTAATGAACTGTTCTCTTTGATTGCCAGCGGTGTGATTAAGGTCGATGTCGCCGAGCAGCAGAAATATCCGCTGAAGGATGCGCAGCGTGCGCATGAGATTCTGGAAAGCCGGGCGACGCAAGGTTCCAGCCTGCTGATTCCATAAAAGAAATAGGGCTTCCACCTGGGAAGCCCTTTCTTTTTATAGTTCGGCTGTATGTAGGGTACAGCACGATGAATCTGTTAGAGGCGCAATAGTGACAGATTTGATTATCAATTCCTATTTTGTTCTAAGGATAAAACCTTAGGTTGTGATCATCCGCACAATCCCTTAGTAACGCCAGCGGTCATAACGCTGATATTTCGGCACTTTTGGTGCTTTAATCGCCTTAATAACCCACACCACCGCAATCGCCAGTAGTAACCACGGCAGCAACTTAATCATCAATGCCAGCATACCGCCGAGGAACATAATGGCCGTCGCCACAACCAGCGCGGCGATAATGCCCAGCAACGAAACGCCGGTGACCATCAGCATGACAAAAAAGCCAATCACAAAAAGTAGTTCCAGCATGATGCACTCCCAAATATGAAATCTCTTGCTGGCATTACAAGAATCATGCCAAAAATAATCTATTGATTTAACAGCAAAACGCCCCGCGACGGTGCGCAGGGCGTGGTGAATTTGACTATTTTTTGGTGAAAAGTTAACGCTTATCCGCCACCAGTTTGAGCGCGTGTTCCAGCACATTAATGTCTGCACCCGCTTTATGGGCGTTTTCACTTAAATAACGCCGCCACTGCCGCGCGCCAGGAATACCCTGGAACAAGCCCAACATATGCCGGGTAATATGACCGAGATACGTCCCCTGGCTGAGTTCACGCTCAATGTACGGATACATGGCGCGCACTACCGCCACCGGATCGGCATCGATATCCGAGGAACCAAAGATCTCCCGGTCTACCGCCGCCAGAATACCCGGATTCTGATACGCCTCGCGCCCGACCATCACGCCATCCATATGTTGCAGGTGTGCTTTGGCCTCTTCCAGCGACTTGATACCACCGTTAATCGACATTGTCAGATGCGGAAAGTCACGCTTCAGTTGATACACACGCGGATAATCGAGCGGCGGGATCTCACGGTTTTCTTTCGGACTTAACCCCGAAAGCCAGGCTTTACGTGCATGGATGATGAACATCTCACACTCGCCTTTGCCGGAAACGGTGTTGATGAAATCGCAGAGAAATTCATAGCTGTCCTGGTCGTCGATGCCAATACGCGTTTTCACCGTCACCGGAATCGACACCACATCGCGCATCGCTTTCACGCAGTCGGCAACCAGCTGCGCATTACCCATCAGACACGCACCAAACATGCCGTTCTGCACCCGGTCAGACGGGCAGCCGACATTCAGGTTGATCTCATCATATCCACGCGCTTCTGCCAGCTTCGCACACTGCGCCAGCGCCGCCGGATCGCTACCGCCGAGTTGCAACGCTACCGGATGTTCTTCTTCACTATACGCCAGGTAATCACCTTTACCGTGAATAATCGCCCCTGTAGTTACCATTTCAGTATACAGCAACGTATTGCGGGAAAGCAGACGCAAGAAATAGCGGCAATGTCTGTCCGTCCAGTCGAGCATTGGTGCAACGCTAAACCGACCACTCCAGTGAACGTCAGTTTTTTCAGGCATTGCGCTGGTTTGGTTGATTTTTTGCATTTCAGAATTACCGTGCATTTTCAAATGTAGAGATTATTTTATCGATATATCATGGGGTTATGTTATTCAGCATCACTGTTCAGGAGGCTCAATAGCGAGGTACTATACCATAACAACAGGAAGCGCCTGTCTCATTGCAAAAGAAAATTGAGATCCTCTCAAGGCATGAAGCTCTCACGAAGTGATGGAAATAATCTTATTAGCCGTTAACTTTGTTAAGGCCAATGATAAACAATCCAGGTTCGACGATAAATAAAAAATCACACATTAAACTCTGGTGATATATCTCCCTGCTAATAGCATTGATAGAGAAAAAAGAACCCAATAAATATTGGGTCCTTTTATATAATGCCTTCCATACTATCGAAGAACTTCACATATTATTTCTCCGATTTAACCCCGAACAAATCATAAATTAATTTAGAAGTGACTGTAAGTATTTTAATCTCTTCCTTTGAGGTTGGGTCAAACGACTTCGCGAAGCTAATTAATTGTGGTGCAGCATCTCGCATTTTGCTTAAAATATCAGGATCGAGCGTTCCTTCATTCACCAGATGTGACATCTTATCCAGATAGCCATCAAAATTCATTTCTCCCCCATCAGCCAGACGCCTCATCTCTCCCAGGTACTTCTTCATATCACGTTGAGATAATTTTTCAAACTGAGCTTTCAGGTAGCTCTCATTATTTTCATTAATATACACTGTTTCTGATAAATCTGCGTAGGCACTAGAATATGAAAGTGAAATTAACAGCGAAGCAAATAATTTTAAGCTGTTGTCATCATGTTCCTGGCAGGCATTAACAAACGTTAAAAAACCAGAACCTATTGCTTGAAAATGTATATTCGCTAAAGGTTCATTATCCTTAGATTCCTCATAAAATAGCTGAACCGTGGAGGGAAGGTCATTCTTAGTTTCTACATCAAAAGTACATTGTTCAATGGGCATTGCATCTTTATTATCCCCAAGATTACATATACTATTAATCGCGAAATGAAAAATAGCCCGGTCAACAACTGATGCAATAAAGTCACGATCGTTTAAATCCTCATCAGTGCAATCGTCAATATACTTATTGACCCACATTTTGAGATCATTTATTTGCTCAATTAAAAACACATTTTTTTACGTGCATGCCATAAATTATGCGTGATTCGTTGAATAAACAAATCTATTTTTGCAATAATTATATCCCGATGACGCAGCGCTGCATAATCAATAGATTTACCATATATATTATTTAATTTACCTTTGATTGAACCTCTATTATCTAATTTATCTTTGATTGCATCTTCATTATCGAATTGATTTGAATTGAGTGTTTTATTAAAGTATCTAGTTGCACCGGGTATTATCTTCAACATGATTCATCTACCTTTTTTGTCGTACCGTGTCCTCCTTATAATTCTTTTGCCATCTGGTCACTATCAAAAATCGCTCATAATTTCTGAACTACAGGTATGCGTTTAAACCCAGTTAAATAAATAGCGAGTTAACTTGAAGCAATTTATTTAAAAATGAATTATTAATTATTATCGTGTTGATAATGGTACGACAAGGCAACACAACACCTTACCTACAAAACAGAAAATCAACATTACGGCAACAATAAGGGTTCTCGGTGTTTTTCCTGGAACATGGTAAAGTAAGGACATTCTTAACCCCCACTTTGAGGTGCCCGATGGAAAAGACCACAACGCAGGAGTTATTAGCGCAGGCTGAAAAAATCTGCGCGCAGCGTAATGTGCGCCTGACCCCACAGCGCCTGGAAGTGTTGCGCCTGATGAGTCTGCAGGATGGCGCTATCAGCGCTTATGATCTGCTTGATTTACTGCGCGAAGCTGAACCGCAAGCCAAGCCGCCAACGGTTTATCGCGCGCTGGATTTTCTGCTTGAGCAAGGTTTTGTGCATAAGGTGGAATCCACCAACAGTTATGTGCTCTGTCATCTGTTCGACCAGCCCACCCATACGTCAGCCATGTTTATTTGCGATCGCTGCGGCGCGGTGAAAGAAGAGTGTGCTGAAGGCGTGGAAGACATCATGCATACGCTGGCGGCAAAAATGGGTTTTGCCCTGCGGCATAATGTGATTGAAGCACATGGGCTCTGTGCGGCATGCGTGGAAGTGGAAGCGTGTCGTCATCCTGAACAGTGCCAGCATGATCACTCTGTGCAGGTGAAAAAGAAACCGCGTTAAGAGGGCGTACATCCTTGTACACGTCGGGCAGGAGGGATTAATTACCAGCGATATTCATTGCGGGTTTCCCAATCCACGACCTCTTTTTCTGCCTGATCTTTCTGATAACCATAACGTTCCTGGATTTTACCGACCAGTTGATCACGTTTACCTTCAATGATCGTCATATCATCATCGGTCAGTTTGCCCCATTGCTCTTTCACTTTACCTTTAAACTGTTTCCAGTTACCGCCGGCTTCATCTTTATTCATAATCAAGACCTCATCGTTAGGTTGTGAATGAGAGTACGTTCACTTTTCTTCTGAACGTGAGATTAAGTGTAGTCAGCAATTTGGCTTAGGATTATTTATTCAGAATTTTTAACCGTCACGTTGCGGCAAACCAGGTACCGTTGCGCCAGTGACGCCGCCAGATAGCCGCCAGAGAAAGCCCGCGCAACGCCAGAAAGACGGTTAATGCCAGCCACAAACCATGATTACCCAGCCACGGCAGCGTAAGGAGCGTCAGCGCAAAACCTGCGGCGGCCACCGCCATACTGTTACGCATTTCGGCGGCACGCGTTGCGCCTATAAACATGCCGTCCAGCAGATAACACCAGACTCCAACCAACGGCAAAATCACCTGCCAGATAAGATAGCGGTCGGCCAGCTCCTGAATCTGGGTTAACGACGTCAGTAACGCAATGATGTGTTCCCCTGCCAGCAAATAAACCACCGAAAACAGTAGCGCTACGATCCCCGACTGGCGGCACGCTGCCCGCCAGACATCCAGCAACTGGCTACCGTCGCGCGCACCGTATGCCTGACCGGAATGTGCTTCAACCGCGTAGGCAAAACCATCCAGCGCATAGGCGGTAAAGGTGAGTAGCGTCATCAGAACCGCGTTAACAGCGATAATGTCACTCCCCAGTCGCGCACCAAGTACGGTGATCGCGCCGAAACAGAGTTGCAACAACAGCGAACGCAGCATGATATCGCGGTTAAGCGCCAGCAAGCGACGGAAGTTTCCTCGCCAGGCAGTTTTCAGCATTTCGCCGGAAATTCCGCGTAGTTTGAGGATTTTACGCACCATTAGCAGACCAATCAGCAATGTTGCATATTCCGCAATAACCGTCGCCAGCGCCGCGCCCTGCACGTTCATATGCAGCCCCATCACCAGCCAGACATCCAGCACAATGTTGAGGATATTGCCGACCACTAACAAAATTACTGGCGCACGGGCATATTGCACGCCGAGTAACCAACCGAGTAATACCAGATTCGCCAGCGACGCCGGAGCGCTTAACCAGCGGATTTCAAGAAAGCGCCGCGCCTGTTCCAGGACCGCTTCACTACCGCCAACAATATGCAGCGCCAGATCGATAATCGGTGTACGCAGCAGCGCAATTAACGCCCCAGCCCCCAACGCCAACAGCAACGGTTGCACCAGCGCACGGGCTAATGCCTGAGGATTTTTGGCACCATAAGCCTGCGCAGTCAGCCCGGTGGTGCTCATGCGTAAAAACAGCAACAGCATAAAGAGAAAGCTGGTCGCCGTTGCACCAACCGCCACGCCGCCCAAATAAACCGGGCTATCAAGATGACCAATTACCGCCGTATCGACCAGTCCCAGCAACGGAACGGTGATATTGGAGAAAATCATGGGTAAGGCGAGATGCCAGAGTGCTTTATCAGATGAAGTGAGGAATGCCATGCAGACAAGCCTGATGAAGAGAGATGAAAAACAAACCGCGACGCCTGGCGGCATCGCGGTCTCAGAGATATGTTACAGCCAGTCGCCGTTGCGAATAACCCCAACCGCCAGCCCTTCAATGGTGAAGCTCTGCTGACGAAGGTCAACGACAATTGGTTTAAACTCGCTATTTTCTGGCAACAGTTCGACTTTATTGCCCTGTTTTTTCAGGCGCTTAACGGTAACTTCGTCATCAATACGTGCGACAACGACCTGACCGTTACGTACATCCTGAGTTTTATGCACTGCCAGCAAGTCGCCATCCATAATGCCGATATCTTTCATCGACATCCCGCTGACGCGCAGCAGGAAATCAGCATTCGGCTTGAACAAGGAAGGATCGACCTGATAATGACCTTCAATATGCTGTTGCGCCAGAAGCGGTTCACCGGCAGCCACACGACCTACCAGCGGCAACCCTTCTTCCTCTTCCTGCAACAGACGAATCCCGCGTGATGCGCCGGAAACAATTTCAATAACGCCTTTGCGTGCCAGCGCCTTCAGATGTTCTTCAGCCGCGTTTGGGGAACGGAACCCCAAACGCTGCGCGATTTCCGCACGCGTCGGCGGCATACCTGTCTGGCTGATGTGATCACGGATGAGATCAAACACCTCTTGTTGCCTGGCCGTTAACGCTTTCATTCCGCCCCCTGGGTGTATATACAGTTATGCTGTGAGTATATACAGCAAAAGGCGATTTTGGAACCATAAACTGCACAATAAACCAGAGATTTATCGAAATCTGGAAGGGTTATCCAAAATGCGACCATAACAGGATGCACCAGGTTATCACGGCGACGATAATCGCAATCAGCACCGCGGCGGATCCCATATCTTTAGCGCGTCCGGAAAGCTCATGGTATTCAGAGCCAATTCGGTCAACCACTGCTTCGATGGCGCTATTGAGGATTTCCACAATCATCACCAGCATCACGGAGCTGATAAGCAGCACGCGGGTAATTGCGTCCACATCCAGCCAGCAGGCGATGACCACCGCCAACAATACCGCTACGCCTTCCTGACGGAATGCCGCTTCGTTGATCCATGCAGCGCGTAAACCTTTCCAGGAATAGCCAGCAGCTTTGATAATTCGGGTGAATCCAGTGGTATTATTGGCCATTGAAAGAACCTTTTTACATTATGAGCGTCAATATCAGTGTACCGTTAAATCCGATGATTCGGGTTTGCGTAACGCCGCGCGAAACATGAGCGGATACCACAGAATTTCCCATGACTTTCTGCTATCCTTGCCGCGCATTTGCATTATTAACCAGAGGCTTTACATCGTTTATGTCCGGCTGGCCACGAATTTACTACAAATTACTGAATTTACCATTAAGCATCCTGGTAAAAAGCAAGTCTATTCCGGCAGATCCTGCCCCGGAACTGGGGCTGGATACCTCTCGTCCAATTATGTACGTTTTACCGTACAACTCGAAAGCAGATTTGCTGACGTTACGCGCCCAGTGTCTGGCTCATGACTTGCCTGACCCGTTAGAGCCGCTGGAAATCGACGGCACGCTACTGCCGCGCTATGTGTTCATTCACGGCGGGCCGCGTGTATTCACCTATTACACGCCGAAAGAAGAGTCTATTAAGCTGTTCCACGACTATCTCGATTTGCACCGTAGCAACCCAAATCTGGATGTGCAGATGGTGCCAGTATCGGTGATGTTTGGTCGCGCGCCGGGGCGTGAAAAAGGCGAAGTAAACCCGCCGCTGCGTATGCTTAACGGCGTACAGAAATTTTTCGCCGTACTGTGGCTCGGTCGCGACAGTTTTGTGCGTTTCTCGCCGTCAGTTTCGCTGCGCCGTATGGCGGATGAACACGGCACGGATAAAACTATCGCACAGAAACTGGCGCGCGTGGCGCGTATGCACTTTGCCCGTCAACGTCTGGCTGCTGTGGGCCCACGTCTGCCTGCTCGTCAGGATCTGTTTAATAAGCTGCTCGCCTCCCGCGCCATTGCCAAAGCGGTAGAAGATGAAGCGCGCAGCAAAAAAATCTCCCATGAAAAAGCGCAGCAGAACGCGATTGCGCTGATGGAAGAGATTGCGGCGAATTTCTCTTACGAGATGATTCGCCTGACTGACCGTATTCTGGGCTTCACCTGGAACCGCCTTTACCAGGGCATCAACGTCCATAACGCCGAGCGCGTTCGCCAGCTGGCCCACGACGGTCATGAGCTGGTATATGTGCCTTGCCACCGCAGCCACATGGACTACCTGCTGCTTTCTTACGTGCTGTATCACCAGGGGCTGGTGCCGCCGCATATCGCCGCTGGGATCAACCTGAACTTCTGGCCGGCCGGGCCGATTTTCCGCCGTCTGGGGGCGTTCTTTATTCGCCGTACTTTTAAAGGCAATAAACTTTATTCCACCGTTTTCCGTGAGTATCTCGGCGAACTGTTCAGCCGTGGTTATTCCGTCGAGTACTTCGTGGAAGGCGGTCGTTCCCGCACGGGGCGTTTGCTGGATCCGAAAACCGGTACGCTGTCGATGACCATTCAGGCGATGCTGCGTGGCGGCACGCGTCCGATTACGCTGATTCCGATCTACATCGGTTATGAGCACGTCATGGAAGTGGGTACTTACGCCAAAGAACTGCGCGGCGCGACGAAAGAGAAAGAGAGCCTGCCGCAGATGCTGCGCGGTTTAAGCAAGCTGCGTAATCTCGGTCAGGGTTACGTCAACTTCGGTGAACCAATGCCGTTGATGACCTACCTTAACCAGCACGTACCAGACTGGCGTGAATCTATCGATCCCATCGAAGCGGTGCGTCCGGCATGGTTAACGCCGACGGTCAATAATATTGCTGCCGATCTGATGGTACGCATTAACAACGCAGGCGCGGCAAACGCCATGAACCTGTGCTGTACTGCGCTTCTGGCGTCACGTCAGCGCTCACTCACCCGCGAGCAGTTAACCGAGCAACTCAACTGCTACCTGGATCTGATGCGCAACGTACCTTACTCCACGGACTCTACCGTTCCTTCAGCCAGCGCCAGCGAGCTTATCGATCACGCGCTGCAAATGAACAAGTTTGAAGTCGAGAAAGACACAATCGGCGACATCATCATTCTGCCGCGCGAGCAAGCGGTGCTGATGACCTACTATCGCAACAACATTGCGCATATGTTGGTGCTGCCTTCGCTGATGGCGGCAATCGTCACCCAGCATCGCCACATCTCCCGCGACGTATTGATGGAGCACGTCAATGTGCTTTACCCAATGCTGAAAGCGGAGCTGTTCCTGCGCTGGGATCGCGACGAGTTGCCGGACGTTATTGATGCGCTGGCAAATGAGATGCAACGTCAGGGGCTGATTACCCTGCAAGATGATGAGTTGCATATCAACCCGGCGCATTCTCGCACGCTACAGCTGCTGGCCGCAGGCGCGCGCGAAACGCTGCAACGTTATGCCATCACCTTCTGGTTGTTGAGTGCCAACCCGTCGATCAACCGCGGTACGCTGGAGAAAGAGAGCCGCACCGTCGCGCAACGTCTCTCCGTGCTGCACGGCATCAACGCGCCGGAGTTCTTCGACAAGGCGGTGTTCAGTTCTCTGGTGCTGACACTGCGTGATGAAGGGTATATCAGCGATAGCGGCGATGCCGAACCGGCAGAAACGATGAAGGTTTATCAGTTGCTGGCGGAGTTGATTACATCAGACGTGCGTTTGACGATTGAGAGTGCGACGCAGGGCGAAGGGTAATCAGAGAGAATTGCCGGATGCGGCGAAAACGCCTTATCCGGCCTTCCATAATCTGCAAATTCAATAAATTGCGATGTGTTGTGTAGGCCTGAGAAGCGCCGCGCATCAGGCAACCCAGAAGAAAGCCGGATGATCATCCGGCTTTTTTACATCATCAGAAATGCCAGTAACTCATTGCCAGCCCTAAAAATAGTACCAGACCAACATAGTTATTATTCATAAATGCTTTAAAGCAGGCTTCACGCTCGCGGTTGGCAATCAGTTTTTGTTGATAAACAAACAGCGCGCCAGCCACCAGAATTGACCAGTAATATCCCCAGCCTAAGCCATTTAACTCACCGATGATCGCCATCAGTGCCAGTACGCCAATCTGCAAAATACCAATAATCAATTTATCGTATTGGCCGAACAGGATTGCCGTGGATTTAATGCCAATCTTCACATCATCATCGCGGTCAACCATCGCATACTGCGTGTCGTAAGCCACCGCCCAGAGAATATTGGCGAGGAACATTAACCAGCAACTCAATGGCACCGACTCACTCACAGCGGCAAAAGCCATTGGAATCGACCAGCCAAACGCCGCGCCCAGCACCACTTGCGGTAGATGGGTATACCGCTTCATAAACGGGTACACCCACGCCAGCGCTAGCGCGGCAATCGACAACAGAATGGTCATCGTATTCAGCGTCAGCACCAGTAAAAACGAAATCAGTACCAGCACGACAAACAGCGCGCGCGCCTCTTTCTCTGTTACCGCGCCGCTGGGAAGTGGTCGGTTCGCCGTGCGCTTAACATGACCATCAAACTTGCGGTCAGCATAATCATTCACCACACATCCGGCAGCGCGCATCAGCCAGACACCCGCGACAAACACCGCCAGGATCCAGAGCTGGGGAACGCCCGGTGTCGCCACCCACAACGCCCATAATGTTGGCCAGAGCAGCAGTAACGCGCCAATTGGCTTATCCGTACGCATTAAGCGATGAAACGCCAGCAGCTTATTCTGCGTCAGACTCCACTCCATATTTTTTTCCTCTTAGTACAACGGTGACGCCGGTAAAAACAGTTCTGTTAGCAACAGCGGTTTACCGCTTAATCGCAGGCGGGAACGTCGCCCCCACAGCCCGGCATCACGGCCTATCTCAATAAAGTCCCGGGTTAATGTCGATGATGTGAACAGATAGCGTCCTAACGGCGTTTTACCCAATTTTTGTAACGCCAGCTCCGGCCCGCTTAACGTTGACACAGGAACGACGGTACGACCGGCAAGCCACGGTTCACCATCGGCACATAACAAAATTTCACGTAACCAGTAACGAGACTCTTTCGGCAGCAGCGGCAGTTCTTCGGGGATTTCATTCTGCTCGACAAACCCTTCGCGGATCATCGTCACGCTTACCGTTTTTCCCTGCTGTTCAAAACGTTTTGTCATGGAATCCTCCAGCAACAGCCAGTCGAGCAGTTGCGGATCCAGGGCAGGGATCTCTTTAAAATAGCGCAGCGCACGCAGTTGCGTTAACGCGGGGTGTGACATGCCGAACTCTCCGTTACATAACGTAAAGGCATTGTATCGCAGAAAAGTGTTTACGGGAGATGTAAAGCAAATTAAGTGATCTAATACGCAACAAAAACGCAACAATCGCATGAAGTGGTAAAACGATGTTGAACCTTACGCTTTACCGATGCCCGTGCTGGCGAGGGCAACCGTAGGGGCATCACCGTCCAGGATGCCAGGAACGGTGATGTTTTCCTTTACTTAAACACCCTTATTCATTATACGATGAGCTCGCCAACTCGCAGTAAAAATTGGGAAAAGCGCATATTTACCATGAGATTTGGAGCTGAAAAGTGTTTCCTGAGTAAGATTAACAGGCAACATCTCATGTCTGGATTTGTAGATATACGTGGAATTCCAATTGGTATCTTTTGTAGGATTCAACATATCATGTAAGCGCTGGGAGCTTACCACCATAACTGGCCCATCATCGACTGAGGAGAACAGGATAAAGATATTATCGTTTCGTGTTAATTCATTCGTGTTAAAGGTTCTTAAATTATCTTCAGTTTCTATAAATATAGGTGAAACATCATCACTACGAATCCACTCTTTATAAAGATGCCAAACATTTGCTTTGATCATATCATCCGTTGATCGTAAGGCCTGATCGATAAGTTGGATAAAAAAATTGTTATTTTTATCAATTAGCCATTTATTCGTATTAAATCTGTTAATAAAATCGATCATCTGTTGGGTATCGAAATTCACCTCACTGAATCGATGTTGACGCATAAAATCATCGAACTTGTTATCTTCATCAGAATGGATATAACTGCGTATAATGGGATCTTTTATATAAGGACAATGGCTAAATATTTTCTTCATATTCTCAATAAAGTTTTTATTAACAATATTAAGTATTTTTAATTGCATCACCAGTTTTACGGCCAGAACGGATTTCAATATCATTGCATTATCTGGCAATGTATCAATCATTTTTATAATGTTATTGATATAACCATCGAGATCTTCATTCCAAAATATATCTGAATAATCAATAGTTAATTCCAATTGTTCTGTAATGCAATCTTTAAAATTCCCTGTCGACATTCGCACATAATCAAACATAACAGCTGTCAAATTCGATTTAATAAATGATATTTCTTTGGCAGACAGAAACTCTGCTCTGGTGAAGTGCGAAGCGTAAAGATAACAATTATCGAAGTTTGAATTTCTAATCTGACATTCGCGAAAATTACTATGACCAAGTTGACTCTGCGAGAAGTCAACTGTATCAAGAATATTTTTGCTGAAATCGACACATTCACCACTCGCTTTGATAAAAATCACATTGTGTAAACGTCGACATCTAAATATGACATTATCAACTATTGCAATAGTAAAATTGCAATCCCCAATTTCTTTACATTCGAATGTTACATGTTGTAGATTTGATGATAAAAAAGACACCTTCGATATAACGTCACCTTTAAAATGACAACTTGTTAAATCCAAATCAGACAGGTCGATATACCCCTGCGCATCTTTATCCATCAGAAAATTGCAAGCGCATTCAATTTTTTTCATTTCTGTAGAATTTTACACTTATAGTATCATTACTGATTGAGACTTCACGAAACATATTTATTGCATGATTTTTTCGTTCCGTTGTTTTATATTTGAAAAAATATTTCTGATATAAATAAAGTTATCTCTGTTTAAACCTGGCACCCCATTTAAATTACGTAGTAAATCAAGATCTACTATATTATTTCCTTGCACCACATCATGTTTCATCAAAGAGTTATTGCCGCCAGAATTTAGGATATGACTTATCATAAAACCTCTGCATAACAGAAATAAAATAACCTGGAAAAGTAGCCTGAATGTCCAGACACTACCGGCGAAAGGAAAAGAATCTCTGATAAGGCATTGAGATAATGGATATTCTTAGTGAAGAAGAAGTGAGTTACTATAAAAAATCGCTCATATCCCAGGAAGGAAGCATAAAAAAAGGTGCGCCAGGAGACGCACCAGTTGTTGCAAAATCAGCACTGTGGGGCGTAATTACCCCTTGCCTTTTACACTGCTGATAAAGGTGGAACGGGCAGATGTCGATCCCAGGCGTTCAGCTTCATCAAGCAGTTTTAACGCCTTATCAACATCACCTTTCGCGACAGCGTTTTTGATCGCGGTATTAAAATAACTTTCCGTGTCGTTGAGCATCGGCTCGCTTTTCTTCACCGGTGCCGGAGCGGGTGCAGCCACAGCTGGTGCCGCCGTGTTACCTACCGTAACCGGAGCTGGAGCGGAAGAACCAAATAAAGGTCCTACCAACACGCTGGAGCTGGAGTTCGTTTTCACTTTCAGTTTCAGTAAGCCATCGGTGGTATGACGAGCAACCGGATCGGGAATATCAGGGATCGAGTTACCGACGCCTTTGGCATAGGCTTTTGCCGGGTCGAGCAGTTGGGTCGTCTGCTGGAGATCTTTTTCCGTGGTAAAGACCAGAACATAAAGTTTTTGCTGCCCCAACGCCGGTGTCAGGCGCATAACGCCTTCCAGACGATCTGCACTCATCACGCCTGGTTCCTGGTAGGTGAAATAACTGCTGGGGAAGAAGGCTGATGGGGTCATGTTCTGATCAAGAATCAGCACATTCGGCGCAAAAACGCTGGTTTGTTTGTTCACTTCGCTGGTCAGCGTCAGGGTCAGTTCGCCAATGTTTGCCGGGACGCTGTACGCAGCAACCGGACCACTGATGCCGGGAACGTTCAGTTGTTGGCCGCCGGTCGCCAGTTGGGTGGTCTGGGTTTTAGATTGATCGACCGGTGTCCAGGTGAGTTGTTGCAGCGCGGCAGATGGAATGGCTGGCGCGTCGCTGGTGTTTTGCGGTACGTAGTTAACATCGGCAAGACTGATTCCAGGCGCGCTTGCCAGTAACCCTGCTGATAAACAGAGGGCGATGAGACTTTTATTCATTTTCATTGTTTTCACCTCAAAATCTGGAGCTCAGCGGTAGCCAGGCAATAGCGCGCTAAACCCGATAATCAGAGGGGCTTTCGCCCCTTTCAGATAATGACAACCTGTTTTTATGCCGGATGCGGCGTAAACGCCTTATCCGGCCTACATTTGACAGCCGTTGTAGGCCTGATAAGACGCGCAAGCGTCGCATCAGGCGTTGGTTGCCGGATGCGGCGTAAGCACCTTATCCGGCCCAGGTTTTGCTATTACCACCAGATTTCCATCTGGGCACCGAAGGTCCACTCGTCGCTGTCGCCACGACCGAAGCTGCCGCCGTTGAAATCAGCAGGAACGGCTTTGCCGTAGTTCGGGTTAACCTTGCTATCGCCGTTGTAGTCGTAACCCCATTTCTCATCCCACTTGGCGTAGGTTGCGAAGACACGAATAGCCGGGCGTGACCAGATGCTGTCGCCAGCCTGCCATTGTTGTGCGAGGGTAATTTTGTACTGATTGTTCTTGTCGCCGGTGCGCTGGGATTCGACGTTGTCGTAGCCGATTTCCATCACGGTGCTCATGATTGGCGTCCACTTGTACATCGGGCGAATACCGACGGTCCACCACTTGGTGCCGTTGTCGTTATCCCAGTTGATATCCTGGTACATACCCACGTACATCATGTCCCAGTTATCGCCCATGGAGATCGCACCGTGGTCGAGGATACGCAGCATGTGACCGTTGTTGTTGATATTGTAGGCAAATTTTTCGTTATCAAACGCGACGCCAGAACCCTGAGACAGACCTTTACCCTGCGAGGTCATCGAGTCAGTAGCGTACTGAACAACAAACTTGTTAAAGCCCTTCAGGACACTCTGAGTATGTTCAGCAGTGAATAACCAGCCGTCTTTCGATGCGCCATCAACCAGACGATAGTTATCACGCAGGTTGGCACGACCGTAGTCGACACCCAGTTCTAATGTGCCGCCCGGGTTGATTTCCATCTGCGCTAAACGCACATCGAAAACGTCGTTCGCGGTTTCGTTGGTATAGTCATAAATATTGTTGCTGGCGAAAGAGGAAGAACCACCAGCTTCAGAGGAGCGGGTTGCTGCCAGAGAGAGTTTACCGAAGCCAACATCGATGTTTTCCAGACCGGCACCAGGACCAGAAATATCCCAGTAGTAGAAGTCGATCATATGAACGTCATGACGTTGGTAGAAGCGCTTACCTGCCCAGATGGTGGAGCCTGGCAGCCATTCGATCAGGTTTTTACCCTGCACGTTTGCTTCACGGAAGGCCGGGTCGGTAGCTTCCCAGTCATTCTGTTGCGCGACGGAATAGGCCACGTTAGTGTCGAAATAGAAGCTCTTATCGCCCTCTTTCCACACTTCCTGACCCAATTTTAATTCAGCATAAGTTTCACATTCGTTGCCAAGACGGTATTTACTTTGAGCACCGGTAGTCTGGAAACACTGTTGTTCACCGCCACTACCTGTCCAGCCAATACCGGAACGTGCATAGCCGTGGAAATCAACAGCCATTGCCTGAGCAGACATTACGCCCGCTGCGACGGCAACCGCCAGAGGAAGTTTGCGCAGAGTAATCATCATTCTATCTCCTGAGTCATTGCTTTTCTTTTTTCACATCACCTGTGACAGGCTTTGTGTGTTTTGTGGGGTGCTTAAACGCCCGGCTCCTTATGCAGTCGACGACATGCAGTGCCATCCTCACGGAACAGATGGCAACGCTCTGGCGGCAGGCCGATAGCGAAAGTGGCACCTTCTTCTACCAACACCACGTCGTTCTGGCGGTACACCAGGTTTTGACGAATGGAAGGGATCTGGATATGGATTTGGGTTTCGTTGCCGAGTTGCTCGACGACCTGAACTTCACCCTCAAGGATGACGTCAGCGATATCACTCGGCAGTAGATGTTCCGGGCGAATACCCAGCGACATATTGGCTCCAACCTGGACATCACGGCTTTCAACTGGCAGCCAGACTTGCTGACGATTTGGCATCGGCAGCTCCACCTGCACTTGATCGATTGCGGTGGCGGTCACTTTTACCGGCAGGAAGTTCATCTTTGGCGAACCGATAAATCCGGCGACAAAACGGTCTGCCGGATAGTGGTACAGCTCCAGCGGTTTCCCAACCTGCGCCACGCGACCGGCGTCCAGCACCACGATTTTGTCGGCCAGCGTCATCGCTTCGACCTGATCGTGGGTGACGTAAATCATTGTGCGGCCCAGGCGTTTATGCAGACGGGAGATTTCGATACGCATTTGCACACGCAGTGCAGCATCGAGGTTGGAGAGCGGTTCATCGAGCAAAAATACGCTTGGCTCGGCCACCAGCGTACGGCCAATCGCCACACGCTGACGCTGACCGCCAGAGAGCGCTTTCGGTTTGCGATCCAGCAAATGCGCCAGTTGCAGCACTTCCGCCACCTGGTTAACGCGTTGGTTAATCACCTCTTTTTTTGCGCCTGCCAGTTTCAGGCCAAATGACATATTTTCTGCTACTGACAGGTGGGGATAGAGCGCGTAAGACTGAAACACCATACCAACGCCGCGTTCTGCTGGCGGAGTGTCATTCATCCGTTTCTCACCGATGAACAGGTCGCCGCTGGTGATCGTCTCAAGCCCGGCAATCATGCGCAGTAAAGTCGATTTACCGCAGCCAGACGGTCCGACAAACACCACGAATTCACCTTCATGGATATCGAGATTGATATCTTTCGATACCACGACCTCGCCCCAGGCTTTCGTTACATTTTGCAGCTGTACGCTCGCCATGCCCTTCTCCCTTTGTAACAACCTGTCATCGACAGCAACATTCATGATGGGCTGACTATGCGTCATCAGGAGATGGCTTAAATCCTCCACCCCCTGGCTTTTTTATGGGGGAGGAGGCGGGAGGATGAGAACACGGCTTCTGTGAACTAAACCGAGGTCATGTAAGGAATTTCGTGATGTTGCTTGCAAAAATCGTGGCGATTTTATGTGCGCATCTCCACATTACCGCCAATTCTGTAACAGAGATCACACAAAGCAACGGTGGGGCGTAGGGGCAAGGAGGATGGAAAGAGGTTGCCGTATAAAGAAACTAGAGTCCGTTTAGGTGTTTTCACGAGCACTTCACCAACAAGGACCATAGATTATGAAAATAAAAACAGGTGCACGCATCCTCGCATTATCCGCATTAACGACGATGATGTTTTCCGCCTCGGCTCTCGCCAAAATCGAAGAAGGTAAACTGGTAATCTGGATTAACGGCGATAAAGGCTATAACGGTCTCGCTGAAGTCGGTAAGAAATTCGAGAAAGATACCGGAATTAAAGTCACCGTTGAGCATCCGGATAAACTGGAAGAGAAATTCCCTCAGGTTGCGGCAACTGGCGATGGCCCTGACATTATCTTCTGGGCACACGACCGCTTTGGTGGCTACGCTCAATCTGGCCTGTTGGCTGAAATCACCCCGGACAAAGCGTTCCAGGACAAGCTGTATCCGTTTACCTGGGATGCCGTACGTTACAACGGCAAGCTGATTGCTTACCCGATCGCTGTTGAAGCGTTATCGCTGATTTATAACAAAGATCTGCTGCCGAACCCACCAAAAACCTGGGAAGAGATCCCGGCGCTGGATAAAGAACTGAAAGCGAAAGGTAAGAGCGCGCTGATGTTCAACCTGCAAGAACCGTACTTCACCTGGCCGCTGATTGCTGCTGACGGGGGTTATGCGTTCAAGTATGAAAACGGCAAGTACGATATTAAAGACGTGGGCGTGGATAACGCTGGCGCGAAAGCGGGTCTGACCTTCCTGGTTGACCTTATTAAAAACAAACACATGAATGCAGACACCGATTACTCCATCGCAGAAGCTGCCTTTAATAAAGGCGAAACAGCGATGACCATCAACGGCCCGTGGGCATGGTCCAACATCGACACCAGCAAAGTGAATTATGGTGTAACGGTACTGCCGACCTTCAAGGGTCAACCATCTAAACCGTTCGTTGGCGTGCTGAGCGCCGGTATTAACGCCGCCAGTCCGAACAAAGAGCTGGCGAAAGAGTTCCTCGAAAACTATCTGCTGACTGACGAAGGTCTGGAAGCGGTCAATAAAGACAAACCGCTGGGTGCAGTGGCGCTGAAGTCTTACGAGGAAGAGTTGGCGAAAGATCCACGTATTGCCGCCACCATGGAAAACGCCCAGAAAGGTGAAATCATGCCGAACATCCCGCAGATGTCCGCTTTCTGGTATGCCGTGCGTACTGCGGTGATCAACGCCGCCAGCGGTCGTCAGACTGTCGATGAAGCCCTGAAAGACGCGCAGACTCGTATCACCAAGTAATGCTGTGAAATGCCGGATGCGGCGTGAACGCCTTGTCCGGCCTACAAAACTGAAACGCATGTAGGCCTGATAAGACGCATCAGTGTCGCATCAGGCAGTTGTTGTCGGATAAGGCGTGAAAGCCTTATCCGTCCTGGAATGAGGAAGAACCCCATGGATGTCATTAAAAAGAAACATTGGTGGCAAAGCGACGCGCTGAAATGGTCAGTGCTAGGTCTGCTCGGCCTGCTGGTGGGTTACCTTGTTGTTTTAATGTACGCACAAGGGGAATACCTGTTCGCCATTACCACGCTGATATTGAGTTCAGCGGGGCTGTATATTTTCGCCAATCGTAAAGCCTACGCCTGGCGCTATGTTTACCCGGGAATGGCTGGAATGGGATTATTCGTCCTCTTCCCTCTGGTCTGCACCATCGCCATTGCCTTCACCAACTACAGCAGCACTAACCAGCTGACTTTTGAACGTGCGCAGGAAGTGTTGTTAGATCGCTCCTGGCAAGCAGGCAAAACCTATAACTTTGGTCTTTACCCGGCGGGCGATGAGTGGCAACTGGCGCTCAGTGACGGCGAAACCGGCAAAAATTACCTCTCCGACGCGTTTAAATTTGGCGGCGAACAAAAACTGCAACTGAAAGAAACGACCGCCCAGCCCGAAGGCGAACGCGCGAATCTACGCGTGATTACCCAGAATCGTCAGGCGCTGAGTGACATTACCGCCATTCTGCCGGATGGCAACAAAGTGATGATGAGCTCCCTGCGCCAGTTTTCTGGCACGCAGCCGCTCTACACACTCGACGGTGACGGCACGTTGACGAATAATCAGAGCGGCGTGAAATATCGTCCGAATAACCAAATTGGCTTTTACCAGTCCATTACCGCCGACGGCAACTGGGGTGATGAAAAGCTAAGCCCCGGTTACACCGTGACTACTGGCTGGAAAAACTTTACCCGCGTCTTCACCGACGAAGGCATTCAGAAACCGTTCCTCGCCATTTTCGTCTGGACCGTGGTGTTCTCGCTGATCACTGTCTTTTTAACGGTGGCGGTCGGCATGGTTCTGGCGTGTCTGGTGCAGTGGGAAGCGTTGCGCGGCAAAGCGGTCTATCGCGTCCTGCTGATTCTGCCCTACGCGGTGCCATCGTTCATTTCAATCTTGATTTTCAAAGGATTGTTTAACCAGAGCTTCGGTGAAATCAACATGATGTTGAGCGCGCTGTTTGGCGTGAAGCCCGCCTGGTTCAGCGATCCGACCACCGCCCGCACGATGCTGATTATCGTCAATACCTGGCTGGGTTATCCGTACATGATGATCCTCTGCATGGGCTTGCTGAAAGCGATTCCGGACGATTTGTATGAAGCCTCAGCAATGGATGGCGCAGGTCCGTTCCAGAACTTCTTTAAGATTACGCTGCCGCTGCTGATTAAACCGCTGACGCCGCTGATGATCGCCAGCTTCGCCTTTAACTTTAACAACTTCGTGCTGATTCAACTGTTAACCAACGGCGGCCCGGATCGTCTTGGCACGACCACGCCAGCCGGTTATACCGACCTGCTTGTTAACTACACCTACCGCATCGCTTTTGAAGGCGGCGGGGGTCAGGACTTCGGTCTGGCGGCAGCAATTGCCACGCTGATCTTCCTGCTGGTGGGTGCGCTGGCGATAGTGAACCTGAAAGCCACGCGAATGAAGTTTGATTAAGGGAGATAACAAAAATGGCAATGGTCCAACCGAAATCGCAAAAAGCTCGTTTATTTATTACTCACCTGCTACTGCTACTTTTTATCGCAGCGATTATGTTCCCGCTGCTGATGGTCGTCGCTATCTCGCTGCGTCAGGGAAACTTTGCGACCGGCAGCCTGATCCCGGAGCAAATCTCCTGGGATCACTGGAAACTGGCGTTAGGTTTTAGCGTTGAACAGGCTGATGGTCGCATTACGCCACCGCCATTCCCGGTACTGCTGTGGCTGTGGAACTCGGTAAAGGTCGCCGGGATTTCCGCGATTGGCATTGTGGCGCTCTCCACCACCTGCGCCTACGCTTTCGCCCGTATGCGCTTTCCAGGCAAAGCGACGCTGCTGAAAGGAATGCTGATTTTCCAGATGTTCCCGGCAGTACTTTCACTGGTCGCGTTGTATGCGTTGTTTGATCGTCTGGGTGAGTACATTCCATTCATTGGCCTGAATACTCACGGCGGCGTAATTTTCGCGTATCTGGGTGGGATTGCGCTGCATGTCTGGACCATCAAAGGCTATTTCGAAACCATCGACAGTTCGCTGGAAGAAGCTGCTGCGCTGGATGGTGCGACACCGTGGCAGGCCTTCCGCCTTGTCCTGTTGCCGCTGTCAGTACCGATTCTGGCGGTGGTATTCATCCTGTCGTTTATCGCTGCCATTACTGAAGTTCCGGTCGCGTCGCTGTTACTGCGTGACGTAAACAGCTACACCCTGGCCGTGGGGATGCAGCAATACCTCAACCCGCAAAACTACCTGTGGGGTGACTTTGCCGCCGCTGCCGTGATGTCTGCATTACCGATCACCATCGTCTTCTTGCTGGCTCAACGCTGGCTGGTCAACGGCCTGACGGCAGGTGGTGTGAAAGGTTAAAGATGTTGTTCTGCCAATGTTATGCCGCTGCACCCTCAACTTACGTTATCCCAACTTGTGACTGTTATTCGGCGCTCCACGGAGCGCCTTTTTTTCTTTCGTCTGCAATCTGAATCGTTCGCCGGTTAATATTTCCATCATAGAGCTTATTATTTTTACGTTATTTGTTTTCCCACTTACGATAATTCTCTTTCGTGCTCTGAGTCACGGCAATAGTATTGTTTTTATCAATTTTGGATAATTATCACAATTAAGATCACAGAAAAGACATTACGTAAACGCATTGTAAAAAATGATAATTGCCTTAACTGCCTGACAATTCCAACATCAATGCACTGATAAAAGATCAGAATGGTCTAAGGCAGGTCTGAATGAATACCCAGTATAATTCCAGTTATATATTTTCGATTACCTTAGTCGCTACATTAGGTGGTTTATTATTTGGCTACGACACCGCCGTTATTTCCGGTACTGTTGAGTCACTCAATACCGTCTTTGTTGCTCCACAAAACTTAAGTGAATCCGCTGCCAACTCCCTGTTAGGGTTTTGCGTGGCCAGCGCTCTGATTGGTTGCATCATCGGCGGTGCCCTCGGTGGTTATTGCAGTAACCGCTTCGGTCGTCGTGATTCACTTAAGATTGCTGCTGTCCTGTTTTTTATTTCTGGTGTAGGTTCTGCCTGGCCAGAACTTGGTTTTACCTCTATAAACCCGGACAACACAGTGCCTGTTTATCTGGCAGGTTATGTCCCGGAATTTGTTATTTATCGCATTATTGGCGGTATTGGCGTTGGTTTAGCCTCAATGCTCTCGCCAATGTATATTGCGGAACTGGCTCCAGCTCATATTCGCGGGAAACTGGTCTCTTTTAACCAGTTTGCGATTATTTTCGGGCAACTTTTAGTTTACTGCGTAAACTATTTTATTGCCCGTTCCGGTGATGCCAGCTGGCTGAATACTGACGGCTGGCGTTATATGTTTGCCTCGGAATGTATCCCTGCACTGCTGTTCTTAATGCTGCTGTATACCGTGCCAGAAAGTCCTCGCTGGCTGATGTCGCGCGGCAAGCAAGAACAGGCGGAAGGTATCCTGCGCAAAATTATGGGCAACACGCTTGCAACTCAGGCAGTACAGGAAATTAAACACTCCCTGGATCATGGCCGCAAAACCGGTGGTCGTCTGCTGATGTTTGGCGTGGGCGTGATTGTAATCGGCGTAATGCTCTCCATCTTCCAGCAATTTGTCGGCATCAATGTGGTGCTGTACTACGCGCCGGAAGTGTTCAAAACGCTGGGGGCCAGCACGGATATCGCGCTGTTGCAGACCATTATTGTCGGAGTTATCAACCTCACCTTCACCGTTCTGGCAATTATGACGGTGGATAAATTTGGTCGTAAGCCACTGCAAATTATCGGCGCACTCGGAATGGCAATCGGTATGTTTAGCCTCGGTACCGCGTTTTACACTCAGGCACCGGGTATTGTGGCGCTACTGTCGATGCTGTTCTATGTTGCCGCCTTTGCCATGTCCTGGGGTCCGGTATGCTGGGTACTGCTGTCGGAAATCTTCCCGAATGCTATTCGTGGTAAAGCGCTGGCAATCGCGGTGGCGGCCCAGTGGCTGGCGAACTACTTCGTCTCCTGGACCTTCCCGATGATGGACAAAAACTCCTGGCTGGTGGCCCATTTCCACAACGGTTTCTCCTACTGGATTTACGGTTGTATGGGCGTTCTGGCAGCACTGTTTATGTGGAAATTTGTCCCGGAAACCAAAGGTAAAACCCTTGAGGAGCTGGAAGCGCTCTGGGAACCGGAAACGAAGAAAACACAACAAACTGCTACGCTGTAATCTTCCTGTCCAGCACGCCGCGCCATTTCGGCGTGCTGACTTTTTACTCCCGCTTCAGCCGTTTCGAATTACACAGCCACAGGGTGATCACCAGTAACAGGATCGCAGCCGAGTAGATCAACACATCCAGTGGCGATTTATGATCGACGATGATCAAGCGCACAATGGCGGTGATCCCAATATAGACAAAGTAACGTAGCGGGAAGTGAAAACCGGACTGAAAGTACTTCACAATCAGCGCGATAAATTCGAAATAGAGAAAGTAAACCACCAGTCCTTCTACCAGCTCATATTTGCTGGTTTGTTCTGGCGCGAACAGCACATCAGCCAGATGCACCGTTTCTTTGCCGAGGAAGACAACCAAAATCAGGCCGAGGCACAGCAGGCCAAGATTGAGTACGGTCTGCAAAATGGTGGAGATAAACTCCACGCGCGGACGAGAGAGTGACGTCATAGCAGTACCTCCTTCACAGTGGCGAGCTTCCTGTATAACGCAAAAATGTGACGGAGATCTATATTTTTTGTGTATGTTTTGTTCAACCTGGATTTGGAGCGCGCCTCCACCAAAGCCGGATATACCTACCCGTAGGCCGGATAAGCCGCGCCTGGCGGCGCATCCGGCAAGACAAACCGCACCAAAGCCGGTAATTCAAAAATCACCCATTCAGGTGATTCCCAGCCACCAGCAATGCGCGAAAAATCGACAATGTTCCTCTGGAACAAATGAAACGTAACCTGATAAAGGTGGTAAAAATGAAGCCTTATTTTGCTGCTTTGATGTTATCAGTCTCTGTTCTTCCTGCTTATGCTGGTCCGCTCGGTACTGCTGATAAAGCCGACCTACCGCAAAGCAATGTCTCCAGCCCAATGATGGCCCAGTCGCTCAGGCAACCAGACCTGCAACCGATATCGACGGACAGGAAGACAGAATGTTTTCGCCTTTACACACCAGATCGCAAACCGGGAGTGAACTGCGTTCCTGATGGCTCGACAGGCCATTAAGAATGAAGGTGCCAGTGAGTGCGAAAACTGGCACCTTTCCCATGACTTAGCGGAAATTGACGCTACGGTCGCTGGTCATGTCATACAACTGGAACTTACGCCCAAGTTGCTGACCACCGTCACGCGTCAGCGGCGTCCAGCCAATCGCCGCACGGCTGCGTGTCGGGCCAGACGAGAAGAGATCCAACGGTACCGAGACATACACGCCTTTGGTGAAGTCCCCTTCGCCGTACTCCTCTTTCGAAACATTAGTGATCGTGGCATAGCCACCCACCACCACGCCGCTATCAAAGCGTTTGGCGATCTCCAGCGTGCCGCCTTTATCCCCTGCCAGATACTGCCCGACGCTGGCTTTAACTAACACATCCTGAGCGAAAGATGGCGTCCAGTAGGCGGTCAGATGTCCGGTTTTCACGCTGTAGTCGGTGAATTTCATCATATCTTTTGCACTACGCCAGTCGCGCTGTTTAACGTAGTTGGCATCCAGACCAAACGCCCAGTTGCTGTCCAGCGGGCGATACAACACTTCTGCCCCCGCACCGCCAAACATGGTTTCGAGATAACCTCCATAGACCTGACCGTAGAAGCCGTTGCCCAGATGCTGGAAGTAGTTGGCTTGCAGGTTATTCACATAGACATCGTTCTGCACATACTCGCGCACATGGGTACGCACGCGCGGTAAGTGCGAGTCCTGCGGAGGATTAGTGTAGTTAAACTTGTCGTAGTTGTTGGCAAGATTTGCAAACAGGCTGCCGGTGGTCAGCAGATGGTCCGTCAGCCACAAATCTGCCGTTCCCATCACGCCCAGCTGATACATGTAAAAGTTTTCCGGGCCACCGACCGACTGGTTCAGCACCGGATCGATATGGAAATCAAAGCGTGATTTGTCGATATACCAGCCCTGCTCGGTGGACTGCGGAACCACTGGCTCGACGCGTTTTTGCGCCAGCGTCGTTTCGTGGCCCAACGGCTCTCCGGCGAGATGATTTTTCAGGCTGGCGACATCGGTTTCCGTCGTCACCTGCGGCATGTTAAGACGATTTTCCGTAATGCGGATCGTTTTGATCCCATCCGGCAGATCGTTCATCACGATCCGATTAGCACGGATGATCCCTTCGCGCGAATCACGATATTTCACCTGCTCGCCGGTAACATACAGCGTATCGCCTTTCGCCTGGATCTGTGGATCGGCAAGTCCGGCATTGTATTTCAACAGCGTTAACTGATTCGCCACCACCGAATGCTGCAAAATGGCATCCTGCGGCTGCGGTTGATATTGCGGGCGGGCGTTATCGTTGTAAGACGGGCGCAGATCGTTAAAGTTGGTGCGCAGCGTGACGCCAAACATAAAGGTGTTGCCACGTTCATAGCTAAGGTTAACGTCGGCCCAATCGGTAACGCGATAAATCGCCCCGACGTTAAACTTACTCTTTTGCTCCAGCTTCCCGGCAAAATCCTGCTGATAATTATTGCCTTCATACTCCAGTTTCAGGCGCAGCGGTTGCCAGGGCGTCTGGTATTCCACGCCTCCAAACAGTGAGGCAGGACCGTGGAACATCTGGCTACCGTCGATAGATCCCGCCTGTTTGTAGCTGTTATCGCGATAGCAATATTTATCACTGGCTGAACAGAGCGGATTTTTCACATTACCGCTGGTGCCCAGATAACCCCAGCCCAGGCCGAGCGTAAAATCGAACGGCCCCCAGGCTTTGCTGGCAACAAGATATTCCGCATCAAACAGCCCCGTACCGCCGATATCCCTCGCACCAACCGCCACTTGCGGCAGCCAGTAACTCTCTTCCCACAAACGCAGTTTGAGATCGAAGGCTTTATCTTTATACGTTTGATCGCCAGAGAACGCTTCGACGCTGCTGTACTGCCGGGTGCGCACGTCGGTGTAGCGCAGCGTTGTTTCCAGCCACGGGAAGAGTTGCACTGAAGCTGAGTAATAACGGTACTGATCGTTATCGCGATAGTTCAGGCTCAACTCCCCTTCCCGCGCCATGCGTGCGGTGGGCGTTTGTAATAATCCTACGCCACCGAAATCCGACTGCGACGGGCCAATGGGCGCAGGATATGTTTCGCCGTAGCAAGCCATGCTAATGCCCAGCGCCAGTAAGCTAAGCAGATGTCTTTTTTTCATTATTGGGGTATCCGCTGCGTCAGAGTCTGAAGAATGTCGGCGTTAAGGGCATCAGGCGTCTCACTCCAGACGGAGTCCGCGAGGCCAACATAAATAATGCTGCCGGGCATCGGCTCTACGTGACGCTTGTTCCAGTAAGCCACCGGCGCTTTTTGCGTGCGTCCGTCCGGGTAAACCACCCACGCGTAGCTGCGATCCGCACCGCTAAGCAGGTTCTGCCCGGAGAGATAGCTCGCCACGTCGCGACCTGGAGTGAATGGCTGCTTGCCAGGACGGCTGATAAGCCCGAACAACGTGACCGTGGACGGCGGTGGTCCGACCCACAGCGTGTAGTTGCCCTGCAACGGTGGGTTACCGCGTTCGGCAACGCGCACGATATCGGGATCAAGATTGATTTTTTGCCTGCCCGTCACTTTCAACGCCTGAATTTGCTGGCGTAAGGCGTTAATGGCGGCGGCATCGTCGGCGCTGGAGTCTGCGGCCTGTTCAGCCAGCCGTGTCAGCAACGCCTGCTGCTGACGCAATGCTGCCGCCGTTGCCAGCTCTTCGCTAATCACCGCACCGGGCCACCAGCTGTTTGCCAGCCGCGGTTGGCCTACCAGATCGATTAAATGCTCTGCGCCTGTTAGTGTTTTGGCCTCACTGCTGCCATTGCTGAACACCTTGACGGTTCCTGCCGCGAAGACCGATGACGCTCCCACACTCAAAAGCAACGCGACAAAAGTTTGTTTAATCATTGTTTTGCCGCCTTGATGAGAGTGGTTTTCACCGGGAAATAATCCGCGCCGAGATACTGTTCCGACTGGCGAATTTGCCCTTCGCTGTCGATCCAATAGCGGTTATGCCAGCGCGCCTGGTCGGTGGAGACTTCTTCGTCCAGCACGCGAACCGGGGTTTCATCGCTGCCGACCTTGACGGTATCGGTGCCATCCCATTTGAAGACTGAGCGTGCGGTGGCGTAGCGTACCTGCTGGTACTCGGTCCAGCCCATCGTGCGCGTCCATGTTGCACCATCAACAATTTGTGCGGGTTTAATCAGCGGGTCGGCGGCAAGGTTATTCACTTCAATCAGGTTGTCGCCGCCAAGCAAAGTCTTCACCAGACGACCATGTTGTGTGACAAGAGTGGCTTGATCCTGAGTGACCCATTTTTGTTGTCCGTCTTCAGCGAAGGCCAGCACCACAAACAATTGCGGCCCGCCATTAAGCTGCATGTACTGGCTGGCGTAGGGCATATTTTGAATATCATCGTCCGTCAGCTGTACGCCTGGCGTACCGAACAGACTGTCCCACAGTGAATTGCCCAGCTCTTTAGTCGTGGCTGAACAGGCCTGTAATAGCAGGCAGATAAGAATGAGTGCAGGTCGCTTCACGACTCTTCTCCAGAGGGGCAGAATAACCACACCGGAGTGTGGTTATGGTTAATCCCCTTCATATTTCAAGCCACAGATGCGATGACTCGAATTATTTTGGGGATACATACTTTATTACTGGGTACTGGTGGTTGTGGTTGTGGTTGTGGTGGTCCCGGTATTAGAACCATCACCGCCACCGGTTGCCGCGAGCGCGACACCCACCGCCGAGCTTACGGTGCTGACGCTGGTCGCGGAGGAACTCCCCGCCGAAACCGACGTTGCTGCCGACCCTGCCGCTTCGCCCACCTGTACAGGTGCAGCCCACGCAGAAGTCGCCGCAAGCGCAGATATGGCAAAAATGCCATACAGAACTTTTTTCATAACAATTTCCCTTCATTGAATGAATGGAGATTTACCCAAAAACATTTCGGGCGGGATCGAGTATACACAACTAAAGCATGCGAATTACGGCGCGGGGAATTAGCGATGGTGTTTTAGGATAATTGGAATGAATATCAAATATAAGTTTCAACTTATATTTAAATAACAATAAAAATCATAAACTTAAAATAAAAACAAAAGTAATTAATCTGCGTATTTTCCGAAATAAACAACGATTAAAAATCTATTTTAGGATTAACCTCACGGTATGATTTCCGTTAAATCACAGACAAGGGGATTTATCTGATAAAAAAATGCCGACATAACGTCGGCATTGTTATTAAGGTTATTTAATCAATCGTGCTATGTATTAATTGCCGAATACGATGTACATATCGGCATCGACCTGTAGGCCTGATAAGACGCGACCGCGTCGCATCAGGCATCGGTTGCCGGATGCGGCGTGAACGCCTTATCCGGCCTACATAGCGGCATCAGGCATGAACGATGATTAACCGCGCCACGCTTTATAGCGGTTAATCAGACCATTGGTCGAGCTATCGTGGCTGCTGATTTCTTTATCATCTTTCAGCTCTGGCAGAATACGGTTTGCCAGTTGTTTACCCAGCTCCACGCCCCACTGGTCGAAGGTGAAGATGTTCAGGATCACGCCCTGAGTAAAGATTTTGTGCTCATACAGCGCAATCAACGCCCCCAGGCTGAACGGAGTGATTTCGCGCAGCAGGATGGAGTTGGTCGGGCGGTTACCTTCGAACACTTTGAACGGCACCACGTAGTCAAGCGTTGCCGGATCTTTACCCTGATCGCGATATTCCTGCTCAACCACTTCACGGGATTTACCAAACGCCAGCGCTTCGGTCTGGGCGAAGAAGTTAGACAGCAGTTTCTGGTGGTGATCAGAGAGCGGGTTATGGGTGATAGCCGGGGCGATGAAATCGCACGGTACCATTTTGGTTCCCTGGTGGATCAGCTGGTAGAACGCGTGCTGACCGTTAGTGCCTGGTTCACCCCAGATAATCGGGCCAGTCTGGTAATCCACAACGTTACCGTTACGGTCAACATACTTACCGTTGGACTCCATATTGCCCTGCTGGAAGTACGCCGCGAAACGGTGCATATACTGGTCATACGGCAGAATCGCTTCAGTTTCCGCACCAAAGAAATTGTTGTACCAGATGCCAATCAGCGCCAGCAGTACAGGCAGGTTTTTCTCGGCAGGCGTGGTGGAGAAATGCTTGTCCATCGCGTGTGCGCCAGAAAGCAGTTCAACGAAGTTATCAAAGCCGATGGAGAGAACAATCGACAGGCCAATCGCTGACCACAAAGAGTAACGGCCGCCAACCCAGTCCCAGAACTCGAACATGTTGGCAGTATCAATACCAAACTCGCCAACGGCTTTGGCATTGGTGGAGAGCGCAGCGAAGTGTTTCGCAACGTGTTTTTCATCACCTGCCGCTTTCAGGAACCAGTCACGCGCGCTATGGGCGTTGGTCATGGTTTCCTGAGTGGTGAAGGTTTTAGATGCTACCAGGAACAGCGTGGTTTCCGGGTTTACTTTTTTCAGCACTTCAGCGATGTGAGTCCCATCGACGTTAGAAACAAAGTGCATGTTCAGGTGGTTTTTGTACGGACGCAGTGCTTCGGTCACCATGTATGGGCCGAGGTCAGAACCGCCGATCCCGATGTTCACTACGTCAGTGATTGCTTTGCCGGTATAACCTTTCCACTCACCGGAAATAATCGCTTCTGAGAAGGTTTTCATCTTCTCCAGCACCGCGTTGACTTCCGGCATTACGTCTTTGCCATCAACCAAAATCGGGGTATTGCTACGGTTACGCAGCGCTACGTGCAGCACGGCGCGGTTTTCAGTGCGGTTGATCTTCTCGCCAGAGAACATCGACTTAATCGCGCCCGCCAGATCGCACTCTTTCGCCAGATCCTGTAATTTCGCCAGCGTCTCTTCAGTGATGCGGTTTTTGGAGTAATCCACCAGCATCTGATCGTCGAAGGTTGCGGAGAACTTAGAAAAACGATCGCCGTCTTTAGCAAAAAGATCGGCGATCGTAACGTCTTTCATTTCATCGAAGTGTTTCTGTAGTGCCTGCCAGGCAGCGGTCTGCGTTGGATTGATGTTTTTCATTAGCAATACTCTTCTGATTTTGAGAATTGTGACTTTGGAAGATTGTAGCGCCAGTCACAGAAAAATGTGATGGTTTTAGTGCCGTTAGCGTAATGTTGAGTGTAAACCCTTAGCGCAGTGAAGCATTTATTAGCTGAACTACTGACCGCCAGGAGTGGATGAAAAATCCGCATGACCCCATCGTTGACAACCGCCCCGCTCACCCTTTATTTATAAATGTACTACCTGCGCTAGCGCAGGCCAGAAGAGGCGCGTTGCCCAAGTAACGGTGTTGGAGGAGCCAGTCCTGTGATAACACCTGAGGGGGTGCATCGCCGAGGTGATTGAACGGCTGGCCACGTTCATCATCGGCTACAGGGGCTGAATCCCCTGGGTTGTCACCAGAAGCGTTCGCAGTCGGGCGTTTCGCAAGTGGTGGAGCACTTCTGGGTGAAAATAGTAGCGAAGTATCGCTCTGCGCCCACCCGTCTTCCGCTCTTCCCTTGTGCCAAGGCTGAAAATGGATCCCCTGACACGAGGTAGTTATGTCTGAAATTGTTGTCTCCAAATTTGGCGGTACCAGCGTAGCTGATTTTGACGCCATGAACCGCAGCGCTGATATTGTGCTTTCTGATGCCAACGTGCGTTTAGTAGTCCTCTCGGCTTCTGCTGGTATCACTAATCTGCTGGTCGCTTTAGCGGAAGGGCTGGAACCTGGCGAGCGATTCGAAAAACTCGACGCTATTCGCAACATCCAGTTTGCCATTCTGGAACGTCTGCGTTACCCGAACGTTATCCGTGAAGAGATTGAACGTCTGCTGGAGAACATTACTGTTCTGGCAGAAGCGGCGGCGCTGGCAACGTCTCCGGCGCTGACAGATGAGCTGGTCAGCCACGGCGAGCTGATGTCGACCCTGCTGTTTGTCGAAATCCTGCGCGAACGCGATGTTCAGGCACAGTGGTTTGATGTACGTAAAGTGATGCGTACCAACGACCGATTTGGTCGTGCAGAGCCAGATGTAGCCGCGCTGGCGGAACTGGCCGCGCTGCAGCTGCTCCCACGCCTCAATGAAGGCTTAGTGATCACCCAGGGATTTATCGGTAGCGAAAATAAAGGTCGTACAACGACGCTTGGCCGTGGAGGCAGCGATTATACGGCAGCCTTGCTGGCGGAGGCTTTACACGCATCTCGTGTTGATATCTGGACCGACGTCCCGGGCATCTACACCACCGATCCACGCGTAGTTTCCGCAGCAAAACGCATTGATGAAATCGCGTTTGCCGAAGCGGCAGAGATGGCAACTTTTGGTGCAAAAGTACTGCATCCGGCAACGTTGCTACCCGCAGTACGCAGCGATATCCCGGTCTTTGTCGGCTCCAGCAAAGACCCACGCGCAGGTGGTACGCTGGTGTGCAATAAAACTGAAAATCCGCCGCTGTTCCGCGCGCTGGCGCTTCGTCGCAATCAGACTCTGCTCACTTTGCACAGCCTGAATATGCTGCATTCTCGCGGTTTCCTCGCGGAAGTTTTCGGCATCCTCGCGCGGCATAATATTTCGGTAGACTTAATCACCACGTCAGAAGTGAGCGTGGCATTAACCCTTGATACCACCGGTTCAACCTCCACTGGCGATACGTTGCTGACGCAATCTCTGCTGATGGAGCTTTCCGCACTGTGTCGGGTGGAGGTGGAAGAAGGTCTGGCGCTGGTCGCGTTGATTGGCAATGACCTGTCAAAAGCCTGCGGCGTTGGCAAAGAGGTATTCGGCGTACTGGAACCGTTCAACATTCGCATGATTTGTTATGGCGCATCCAGCCATAACCTGTGCTTCCTGGTGCCCGGCGAAGATGCCGAGCAGGTGGTGCAAAAACTGCATAGTAATTTGTTTGAGTAAATACTGTATGGCCTGGAAGCTATATTTCGGGCCGTATTGATTTTCTTGTCACTATGCTCATCAATAAACGAGCCTGTACTCTGTTAACCAGCGTCTTTATCGGAGAATAATTGCCTTTAATTTTTTTATCTGCATCTCTAATTAATTATCGAAAGAGATAAATAGTTAAGAGAAGGCAAAATGAATATTATCAGTTCTGCTCGCAAACGAATTCCCGTACACTGAACTCTCTGGCTCACTGAGGGCACCATCATGGCACTCCCCCGTATTACCCAAAAAGAGATGACTGAACGCGAGCAGCGTGAACTTAAAACACTGCTGGATCGGGCGCGGATTGCGCATGGTCGCGTATTGACCAACTCCGAAACCAACAGCATTAAGAAAGATTACATCGATAAATTAATGGTTGAGCGTGAGGCTGAAGCGAAAAAAGCCCGCCAGTTGAAGAAAAAGCAGGCTTATAAACCGGATCCTGAAGCGTCATTTAGCTGGTCAGCAAATACGTCGACGCGCGGCAGGCGCTAATCCACAATCAACGCCTGAGATTTTCACTCGTCAGTGTGAACACAATTTTCCCCTCACCCTAACCCTTTTCCCGAAGGGGCGAGGGGACTGTCCGGGCACTTTTGGGCCGTTTTCATCAGTCTGAGGCGTTAATCAGCGCCCCTTCTTTTTACGCCCCGGCGAGGTAAAACGCTTACCGTTGGACGCCGGGCGACCGCCTTTTTCCGCCGTTTTTTCCATCTTAACGACTGGACGTTTGATGCCCGCTGTTTTCGGTTTGGCCTTCGCTTTAGGTTTTACCTCGGAAGAGGAATTTTCAATGAGCTTAAAGAGGTCGATTAACTCATCGTCGGTTAAATCGCGCCATTCCCCCAGCGGAATGCCGCTTAAGCTAACGTTCATGATGCGCGTGCGTTCCAGCTTTTTCACTTCATAGCCGAAATGCTCGCACATGCGCCGGATCTGACGGTTCAGCCCCTGCACCAGGGTAATGCGGAAGACAAACGGCGCTTCTTTTTTGACTTTGCACTTTTTAGTCACCGTCCCGAGGATCGGCACCCCCGCCCCCATACCACGAATAAATTCATCGGTAATCGGTTTATCGACCGTCACCAGATACTCTTTCTCATGATCGTTACCCGCACGGAGGATCTTATTCACCAGATCGCCGTGATTGGTGAGGAAAATCAGCCCCTGGGAGTCTTTATCCAGGCGGCCAATCGGGAACACGCGTTTGCTGTGGTTAACGAAATCGACAATGTTATCGCGCTCGCCATCTTCGGTGGTGCTGACAATACCGACGGGCTTGTTCAGGGCGATAAGTACCAAATCTTCGGCTTCCCGAGGTTCAATCAACTGACCGTTTACTTTCACAACGTCGCCGGGTTTCACCTGATCGCCAATGGTGGCTCGCTTGCCATTAAGGAACACATTGCCTTGCTCGATATAGCGATCCGCTTCGCGGCGTGAGCAAATTCCGCTTTCGCTGATGTATTTATTTAAACGGACTGATGAGTCGGGCAGCATAAATTCTCCTGTAAAACGCGGAATATACCGTACCTCTTAGCGGGGAAAAACAGGGTTATGCGGCAACGTCGAAATTAAATGTGATCTGCCACGCCTTTTATCACAAAAGTGTCTCCGGAAGTACGATGCAAATTTGCCTGGCAAAATAAGGATAATCAACATATTACGAATCGCTGCACACCTGTGCTGATGACTACTACGCAGAGAAACAAATGTGCAAGAGAAAGCGCTATTTCTCCCCATGCAAAGAGTGAAAAATCGCTTTGAAAGGCCCTCATGATGGGGTTATATCAGATCAAGCAGTGAGAAAGCGTATTTGCACTAATGTGCAGAACCAGGAGGCGGCAATGGAAAACAGTGACGATATCCGTTTGATTGTGAAGATTGCCCAACTCTATTACGAACAGGATATGACGCAGGCGCAAATCGCGCGCGAACTGGGTATTTACCGCACCACCATCAGCCGCTTGCTTAAACGAGGCCGCGATCAGGGAATTGTCACCATCGCCATCAACTATGACTACAACGAAAATCTCTGGCTGGAGCAGCAACTGAAGCAAAAGTTTGGCCTGAAAGACGTTGTGGTGGTGTCGGGAAATGATGAGGATGAAGAGACTCAACTGGCGATGATGGGGTTACACGGCGCGCAACTGCTGGATCGCTTGCTGGAGCCTGGCGATATTGTCGGTTTTTCCTGGGGTCGCGCGGTGAGCGCACTGGTTGAAAACTTGCCGCAGGCGGGGCAATCGCGGCAGTTAATCTGCGTACCAATTATTGGCGGACCGTCCGGTAAACTCGAAAGCCGCTATCACGTAAACACATTGACCTACAGCGCGGCAGCGAAGCTGAAAGGGGAATCGCATCTCGCGGATTTTCCGGCTCTACTGGATAACCCCTTAATTCGTAATGGGATCATGCAGTCTCAGCACTTTAAAACCATCTCTGCCTACTGGGATAATCTGGATGTCGCCCTGGTGGGAATTGGCTCACCGGCCATTCGCGACGGCGCTAACTGGCATGCGTTTTATGGTGGTGAAGAGAGTGACGACCTGAATGCCCGCCAGGTTGCTGGCGATATTTGCTCGCGCTTTTTTGATATTCACGGCGCAATGGTTGAAACGAATATGAGCGAAAAAACACTCTCTATCGAAATGAATAAATTAAAGCAGGCGCGATATTCCATTGGCATTGCCATGAGTGAAGAAAAATACAGCGGAATTATTGGTGCACTGCGTGGAAAATATATTAATTGTCTGGTAACGAATAGCAGCACAGCTGAACTATTACTGAAATAAAAATCTTCCCGATGTTTACCGTAATAAAAATTACGGCGGGTCCCTATTATCTAAAATCAGGAGTCTGTTATGCAAACGTGGTTAAATTTACAGGATAAAATCATTATTGTCACCGGCGGCGCATCCGGTATTGGTCTGGCGATTGTAGAGGAATTATTAGCACAAGGCGCGAATGTACAGATGGTCGATATTCACGGTGGCGATGGTCAATATGAAGGTCATAAAGGCTATCAGTTTTGGCCGACCGATATTTCCAGCGCCAAAGAGGTAAATCATACGGTAGCGGAAATTATCCAGCGTTTTGGTCGCATCGACGGTCTGGTCAATAACGCCGGGGTCAATTTCCCGCGTCTGCTGGTCGATGAGAAAGCGCCTGCCGGGCAGTATGAACTCAACGAAGCTGCATTCGAAAAAATGGTCAATATCAACCAGAAAGGCGTTTTTCTGATGTCGCAGGCGGTGGCGCGACAGATGGTCAAACAACATGATGGCGTGATTGTGAATGTTTCCTCAGAAAGTGGGCTGGAAGGCTCAGAAGGACAAAGCTGTTACGCCGCTACCAAAGCCGCGCTCAATAGCTTCACGCGCTCCTGGTCGAAAGAATTGGGTAAACACGGTATCCGTGTGGTCGGTATCGCGCCGGGGATTCTGGAAAAAACAGGACTGCGCACGCCGGAATATGAAGAAGCGCTGGCGTGGACGCGCAATATCACCGTCGAGCAGCTGCGTGAAGGCTATACCAAAAACGCCATTCCTATTGGGCGCGCCGGTAGATTAGCAGAAGTCGCTGATTTTGTTTGTTATCTGTTGTCTGAACGCGCCAGCTACATCACCGGAGTAACCACTAACATTGCGGGCGGCAAAACGCGCGGCTAAGGAGGCTTTATGGTCAACGCCATTTTTTGTGCCCACGGCAAATTAGCTTGCGCCATGCTGGAATCGGTTCAGATGGTTTACGGCAACGCCAATGTTGAAGCCGTTGAATTTGTGCCCGGTGAAAACGCCGGAGACATCGTAGCAAAGCTGGAAAGGTTAGTAAGCATTCACAATCAAGATGAGTGGCTGATTGCCGTGGATTTACAGTGCGGCAGCCCGTGGAATGCGGCAGCGATGCTTGCGATGCGCAATCCTCGTCTGCGGGTAATCAGCGGACTTTCTCTGCCGCTGGCGCTCGAACTGGTTGATAACCAGGACAGCATGAATGTTGATGAACTGTGTGAACACCTGACGCAAATCGCAAAGCAAACCTGCGTTGTCTGGAAACAACTGGCAACGACAGAGGAGGATTTCTGATGAACATTACGCTCGCCCGCATTGATGACCGCCTGATCCACGGTCAGGTCACTACCGTCTGGTCGAAAGTGGCTAACGCCCAGCGCATTATTATCTGCAATGACGAAGTTTATAACGATGAAGTTCGCCGGACATTATTGCGTCAGGCTGCGCCACCGGGAATGAAGGTTAACGTGGTCAATATTGAAAAAGCCGTCGCGGTTTATCACAACCCGCAATATCAGGACGAAACCGTTTTTTATCTTTTCACTCGCCCACAGGATGCCTTAGCGATGGTTCGCCAGGGGGTAAAAATAGGCACCCTGAATATTGGCGGCATGGCCTGGCGGCCCGGTAAAAAACAGTTAACCAAAGCGGTTTCATTAGATGATGATGATATTAACGCATTTCATGAGTTAAATAATCTTGGTGTCATACTGGATTTACGCGTCGTAGCGTCAGATCCCTCAATCAATATTATCGACAAAATAAACGAACAGTTAATCGCAAATTAAATAATAGCGCCTGTGTACATATGCTTTAACAGGCAGGGATGACGACACTTAAAAGGTGACAAATCATGGAAATAAGTACCCTACAAATCATTGCTATATTTCTTTTTTCCTGTATTGCCGGAATGGGCAGCGTGCTGGATGAATTCCAGACTCATCGCCCGTTAATTGCCTGTACGGTGATTGGTTTAATTCTCGGTGATTTAAAAACCGGAATAATACTCGGTGGTACGCTGGAATTGATAGCTCTCGGCTGGATGAACGTCGGCGCGGCGCAATCTCCGGATTCTGCACTCGCCAGCATAATCTCCGCCATTCTGGTTATCGTTGGTCAGCAAAGCATCGCCACCGGAATCGCCATCGCGTTGCCTGTGGCTGCGGCAGGCCAGGTGCTGACTGTGTTTGCCCGTACCATCACCGTAGTGTTCCAGCACGCGGCGGATAAAGCAGCGGAAGAAGCACGGTTTCGCACTCTCGATATTCTGCATGTCTCCGCGCTTGGCGTGCAGGCGCTGCGCGTTGCTATTCCGGCACTGATTGTCTCACTGTTCGTCAGCGCCGATATGGTGAGCAATATGCTGAGCGCGATACCGGAATTCGTGACGCGCGGTCTGCAAATTGCTGGCGGTTTTATCGTGGTGGTCGGTTACGCCATGGTGCTACGTATGATGGGCGTGAAATATTTGATGCCTTTCTTTTTCCTCGGTTTCCTCGCAGGTGGCTACCTCGATCTCAGTCTGCTGGCGTTCGGTGGCGTCGGCGTGATCATGGCCCTGGTCTACATCCAGCTAAATCCACAGTGGCGTAAAGCTGAACCTCAACCCCAGGCCACCACCTCCACCGCCCTTGACCAACTTGACGATTAACGGAGCCATCATGGAACAGAGAAAAATTACACGCAGCGATCTGGTGAGCATGTTTCTGCGCTCCAACCTGCAACAGGCGTCCTTTAACTTTGAACGTATTCACGGGCTGGGCTTTTGCTACGACATGATCCCCGCCATCAAGCGACTTTACCCATTAAAAGAGGATCAGGTTGCGGCGCTCAGGCGACACCTGGTGTTCTTCAATACCACGCCAGCCGTATGTGGCCCGGTCATCGGCGTCACTGCCGCCATGGAAGAGGCGCGGGCCAACGGCGCGGAAATTGATGACGGTACCATTAACGGCATCAAAGTCGGTCTGATGGGACCATTGGCAGGGGTTGGCGATCCACTGGTTTGGGGAACGCTGCGCCCGATTACCGCTGCGCTCGGCGCATCTCTGGCACTTTCTGGCAACATCCTCGGCCCGCTTTTGTTTTTCTTTATTTTCAATGCGGTGCGTCTGGCGATGAAGTGGTATGGCCTACAGCTCGGCTTTCGCAAAGGGGTGAATATCGTCAGCGATATGGGCGGGAATGTGCTGCAAAAACTCACCGAAGGCGCGTCGATTCTCGGACTGTTTGTGATGGGCGTGCTGGTCACCAAATGGACGTCAATCAACGTACCGTTGGTGGTTTCACAAACGCATGCCGCCGATGGCTCCACCGTCATCATGACCGTGCAGAACATTCTCGACCAACTTTGCCCTGGTTTGCTGGCGCTCGGTCTGACGCTACTAATGGTTCGTCTGCTCAACAAAAAAATTAACCCGGTATGGCTGATTTTCGCCCTGTTTGGCTTAGGGATTATCGGCAATGCGCTGGGCTTCCTGTCCTGATTCTTCGCCCCGGCACGACTGCCGGGGCCATCGCTCAACATGAGGTGGTTTATGAAAACAACAGCTCTGCGTCTTTATGGTAAACGTGATTTACGCCTGGAAACCTTTGACCTTCCTGAAATGCAGGAGGATGAAATCCTCGCAACGGTGGTCACTGACAGCCTGTGCCTCTCTTCCTGGAAAGAGGCCAATCTGGGTGAAAACCATAAAAAAGTACCCGACGATGTGGCGACCAACCCAATCATCATCGGCCACGAATTTTGCGGCGATATTCTGGCCGTGGGTAAAAAGTGGCAGCACAAATTCCAGCCGGGTCAGCGTTATGTGATTCAGGCCAACCTGCAACTCCCCGACCGCCCGGACTGCCCCGGCTACTCCTTCCCGTGGGTGGGCGGCGAAGCCACGCATGTGGTTATTCCCAACGAGGTCATGGAACAAGATTGCCTGCTGGCATACGACGGCGAAACCTATTTTGAAGGCTCACTGGTTGAACCGCTTTCCTGCGTGATTGGCGCGTTCAACGCCAACTATCATCTTCAGGAAGGTAGTTATAACCACACGATGGGGATTCGCCCGCAAGGGCGCATGCTGATCCTCGGCGGCACCGGACCAATGGGACTGTTGGCGATTGATTATGCGCTACATGGACCCGTTAACCCGTCGCTGCTCGTCATTACCGATACCGACAACGATAAATTGAGTTATGCGCGCAAGCACTATCCATCAGAACCGCAAACACTGATTCATTATCTCAATGCCGCCGATGCAGCATTTGATACGCTAATGGCGCTGAGTGGCGGTCACGGCTTCGATGATATTTTCGTCTTTGTGCCTAATGAAGGACTGGTGACTCTCGCCTCTTCCTTGCTGGCGACAGATGGTTGCCTGAATTTCTTCGCCGGACCGCAGGATAAACATTTCAGCGCGCCAATTAATTTCTACGATGTGCATTATGCATTTACCCACTACGTGGGCACGTCAGGCGGCAATACCGACGACATGCGCGCGGCGGTCAAACTGATTGAAGAGAAAAAAGTGCAGGCCGCAAAAGTGGTAACACATATTCTTGGGCTGAATGCCGCGGGCGAAACCACGCTTGAATTGCCTGCCGTCGGCGGCGGCAAAAAGCTGGTGTATACCGGGAAATACCTGCCGCTGACGTCACTCACGCAGATTCAGGATCAAGCACTGGCGGCGATTCTGGCGCGTCATCAGGGGATCTGGTCCGGTGAGGCGGAGCAATATCTGCTCACTCATGCAGAGGCAATTTCCCATGATTAATCGCGCTACTTAACTCTGCATGTCGCTGGCTGGTCGCCGCGGCAACTTCGCGACCTGATGTGCGGCTGATTGCTGAAGCGGCCCAATGTGCACGAGAAGGATAAAAAAACATCAGCGCCTTAAGGGGCGCTCAAATTGGTGGCAAAGTACACATTGTTTATGCCGGATGCGGAATAAAGCCTTATTCGGCCTACATAATCTCGAAAATTCAATATATTGCAGTTATCTGGTAGGCCTGGTAAGCGTAGCGCATCAGGCAATGCTGTGTTTGTCATCAGTCTCAGCGCCTGTGCAATACGTGACATCGTGAGCCATGTCAGTAAGTGGGTAAATTCGCAGTGGTAGCATGCCTCCCGTGATTTCTTACTAACCGGAGAAGTAATGGAACTGCTTTTATTGAGTAACTCAACGCTGCCGGGTAAAGCCTGGCTGGAACATGCACTGCCGCTGATTGCTGAACAGTTACAGGGTCGCCGTTCAGCGGTATTTATTCCTTTCGCTGGCGTAACGCAGACCTGGGATGATTACACAGCGAAAACGGCTGCGGTTCTTGCTCCGCTGGGTGTTTCTGTCACCGGTATTCATAGCGTTGTCGATCCCGTTGCCGCGATTGAAAATGCTGAGATCGTGATTGTCGGCGGCGGCAACACTTTCCAGTTGCTGAAAGAATGCCGCGTACGCGGGCTTTTGGCACCCATTGCCGACGTAGTAAAACGTGGCGCGCTGTATATCGGCTGGAGTGCAGGCGCTAACCTTGCTTGCCCAACCATTCGTACCACCAACGATATGCCGATTGTCGATCCGCAAGGTTTCGATGCGCTGAATCTGTTCCCGCTGCAAATCAACCCGCACTTCACCAACGCGCTGCCGGAAGGCCATAAAGGGGAAACGCGCGAGCAGCGTATTCGCGAACTGCTGGTCGTCGCGCCAGAACTGACCATTATTGGCCTGCCGGAAGGTAACTGGATCACAGTAAGTAAAGGTCACGCTACGCTGGGTGGCCCGAACACCACTTATGTGTTTAAGGCTGGTGAGGAAGCGGTGCCGCTGGAAGCGGGTCACCGTTTTTAAGTGAATTGCCGGATGCAAGATCCGGCATCTTGTACATAGTGCCTGATGCGACGCTTGACGCGTCTTATCAGGCCTACAGGATTCACAATATTAATACTCGTCCCGTCCCTCATCTTCATCAGGCTGTTCCAGCACACTGTAAGCCACCGAACAAAACAGCGAGTTCAGACGCTGCATATCTCCCAGTAAGCCCAAATGTAGCGAACTGGTTTCAATGCTCTGCACGTTTTGCTGATGCAGGCGATCGACGTGGGCGTGGGAATAGCGGCGATTAAGAATGCGAAAGCGATGCTTACTACGGCGCAAACGACGAGCGCTGGTGACATCGCCAGAGAAGAACACCGACATTGCCAGCTTTAAATTACTGAGCAATTGCTCATAGAGTGCATCCAGTTCCTTCAACCCATCAAGCGAAAATGCCCGCCGTGCTGCCAGTGATTTGTCGGCAATTTCACTCCCCATGCGCTCGACGATATCGGAAGCCTGTTCAAGGTTGAGCGACATTTCGATGATCTCCGCCCAGCGGCGCGACTCTTCCTCCGCCAGCTCTTCTTTTGGCATCCGCGCCAGATACAGCTTAATGGCGGTATAGAGAACGTTGATATCATCTGCCAGTTTACGCAGCTCTTTCTCCTGCCGTGGCTCGCCGTGCATCACTTTATTCAGCCCTTCCATCATCTGTTCCATGGCGTCGCCAATGCGCAGGGTTTCGCGCGCGGCGTTCGCCAGAGCAAGCGTGGGCGTATCCAGCGCGCTGACATCCAGATGTTTAGGCCGTAGCTGGGTATCCAGTTCCGGTTCATCGCGAATAATCGTTTTGCAAAACCGTGCCATCGGGTCAACAAATGGCAGCATGACCAGGCAACGTACAAGGTTGTAGAAGACGTGGAAATAGATCACCAGTTCCGCTTTTGGCAATGACAGCTTCCCCATTGTCTCTGCCAGCAAATGGACAAACGGCAGGATAATCAGGCTACCCACCAGCTTAAACAGCAAACTACCCAGCGCGACACGGCGGGCTGCGGCATTGGCGGCACTGTTGTTGAGCATCGCCAGCAGGCCGGAACCGAGGTTAGCACCAATCACCAGACAGAGCGCCACGGGGAAGGAGATAATGCCTGCAGCGGTCAGAGTCGCGGTCAGCAGTACAGCAGCAAGGCTGGAGTAGCTGATAATGGCGAACATCGCGCCAATCAGCGCATCCAGCAGAATATCGCCGGTCAGCGAGGCAAAGATCACCTGAACGCCGTTTGCCTGGGTGATCGGCGTTACGGCCTGCACAATCAACTCCAGCGCCAGCAAAATCAGCCCAAGACCAATACCGACGCGGCCCAGTTGCCCGGCGCGTGACTGTTTGCGTCCGAGGAAAAAAATCACGCCGATAAAAATAAGTAACGGTGACAGCCAGGATAAGTCGAAGGTGAGAATACGCGCCATTAGCGCCGTCCCGACATCTGCACCCAGCACAATGACCAGAGCCGGTGCGAGGGCTACCAGATCCTGAGCGACAAACGAGGTCACCAGCATGGTGGTGGCATTACTGCTCTGTACCAGTGCGGTAACGCCGATCCCCGCGCAAAAGGCGAGCGGCTTTTTTTCGACGCTCCGGCTAAGGACAGTACGCAAACGCGCGCCGAAGACGCGCATTACGCCGGTTCGAACAATATGAGTCCCCCAGACCAGCAGGGCGACGGCAGAAAGCAGGTGAAGCAGCGTTAACACGAGTTCAGGTTCTCCTTATCGTTATATGTTCCTGAAGCAATTGAATGACCAAAGGACCGGAAACACGCTGACTGGCATCTTTACTGTGCCTTTTGACATTCGTTTTTCCGGCTAAGATTATTCCAGCCTGTTTCCAGTATAAGTGTTTCATATTAATAAAGAGACAGGGCACTCATTGAGCGCCCTGTTTGTTGTAAGGAAAAGTGACAGATTTGTGAATCAGTCCGCGTCATACCCCAGATTCGGTGCCAGCCAGCGCTCAACTTCGGTAACGCTCATACCTTTACGGCGGGCATAATCTTCAACCTGATCGCGCTGAATTTGTGCTACAGCGTAGTACTTGCTGTCCGGGTGGCTGAAGTACCAACCCGAAACCGATGCACCGGGCCACATGGCGAAAGATTCTGTGAGTTTCATGCCAGTGTGTTTTTCCACTTCCAGCAGCTCCCAGATGGTGGCTTTTTCCGTATGTTCCGGGCAGGCCGGATAGCCCGGTGCCGGACGGATGCCCTGGTAGTTTTCGCGGATCAGCTCTTCGTTGCTGAGGTTCTCGTTCGGCGCATAGCCCCAGTAGACTTTACGCACACGCTCATGGAGATACTCCGCAAAGGCTTCGGCTAAACGGTCGGCAAGCGCTTTCACCATGATTTTGTTGTAATCATCGTGCTGCGCTTCAAAGGCATCAGCCAGTGCGTCCTCTTCCAGCCCGCCAGTCACGGCAAATGCGCCGATGTAATCTGCTTTACCAGAAAGCTTCGGCGCAACGAAGTCAGCGAGACAGTAGTTAGCGAAGCCTGTTTTTTCGGTCTGTTGACGCAGATGGTGGCTGACGTTGATCACATGGGTACGCGTTTCGTCACGGTAGATTTCAATGTCATCGCCCACACGGTTTGCCGGGAACAGGCCCACCACGCCACGCGGATTCAGCGTTTTCTCGGCGCTTAATTTATCCAGCATGTCGTTGGCGTCTTTAAACAGCCGCTGCGCCTCAACGCCCACCACTTCATCTTCCAGAATGCGCGGATACTTCCCGGCCAGCGACCAGGTCATAAAGAACGGTGTCCAGTCGATGTAATTACGCAGCGTTTCGATGCTGGCTTCGACTTCCTGCACGCCGAGACGGTGCGCCACCGGCGGCGTGTAAGCCTGCCAGTCAAAAGCGAAATCGTTATCGCGCGCCGCTTCCAGCGTGACCGGTGGTGTGCGCGGTTTCTTGCGCCCGTGCTGAATACGTACGGTTTCGTACTCCTTGCGGGTACGAGCGACAAAATCATCACGCTGGGTATCGGAAAGCAGCGCCGCCACCACACCAACGGTACGCGAGGCATTCTGCACATACACCGTCGGGCCGCTGTAGTTCTGCTCGATTTTCACCGCCGTGTGCGCTTTTGAGGTCGTCGCGCCGCCAATCAATAGCGGGATGGTGAAGCCCTGACGCTCCATCTCTTTCGCCACGTTAACCATCTCGTCCAGCGACGGCGTGATAAGCCCCGAAAGGCCAATCAAATCAGCATTCACTTCTTTGGCGGTACGGAGAATTTTTTCCGCAGGCACCATCACACCGAGATCGACAATTTCGTAGTTGTTACATTGCAGCACCACGCCAACGATATTTTTACCGATGTCGTGGACATCGCCTTTCACGGTGGCGATCACCATCTTGCCGTTGGTTTTACCCTGCTCTTTGCTGGCTTCAATAAACGGTTCGAGATACGCCACTGCCTGTTTCATGACGCGCGCCGATTTGACCACCTGTGGCAGGAACATTTTCCCTTCGCCAAACAGATCGCCGACCACGTTCATACCGTCCATCAGCGGGCCTTCAATCACTTCAATCGGGCGCGTAGCCTGCTGGCGGGCTTCTTCGGTATCCTGCTCGATAAACTCGGTAATGCCTTTAACCAGCGAGTATTCCAGACGTTTATTCACTTCCCACGAGCGCCACTCCGCCTGCTGGGCGTTAGCGGTGTCGTCGGTTTTGCTGCCGCGATATTTCTCGGCAAGCTCCAGTAAACGCTCAGTGCCATCGTCGCGACGGTTAAGAATCACATCTTCCACCGCGTCGCGCAGTTCAGCGGGTAGGTCGTCGTAAATCGCCAGTTGCCCGGCGTTGACGATCCCCATATCCATGCCATTGCGAATAGCGTAGTAGAGGAACACCGCGTGAATGGCTTCGCGCACCGGATCGTTGCCACGGAATGAGAAAGAAACGTTAGATACACCGCCGGAAATCAGCGCGTGCGGCAGTTCGCGTTTGATGTCTTCGCAGGCGCCGATAAAGTCCTGCGCATAGTTGTTGTGCTCTTCAATGCCGGTGGCGACCGCGAAGATGTTCGGGTCGAAGATGATATCTTCTGGCGGGAAGCCAACCTCTTCGGTGAGGATTTTGTACGCCCGACGACAAATCTCGATTTTCCGTGCGCGGGTATCGGCCTGTCCCTGTTCGTCAAAGGCCATTACCACCACCGCTGCACCGTAACGACGCAACAGTTTCGCATGATGGATAAAGGCGTCGACGCCCTCTTTCATTGAGATAGAGTTAACAATGCCTTTGCCCTGAATACACTTCAGCCCCTTTTCGATGACCTCCCATTTTGAGGAGTCGATCATAATCGGCACGCGAGCGATATCCGGTTCACCGGCAATCAGATTGAGAAAACGCACCATCGCCGCTTCGGCGTCGAGCATCCCTTCATCCATATTGATATCGATAATCTGCGCACCGTTTTCCACCTGCTGGCGGGCCACATCCAGCGCCTCGCTGTATTTCTCTTCTTTGATCAGGCGCTTGAACTTAGCGGAACCGGTGACGTTGGTGCGTTCACCCACGTTCACAAACAGGCTATCGTCGCCAATGTTCAGCGGCTCCAGGCCGGACAAACGGCAGGCTACGGGAATTTCAGGCAGTTTGCGCGGCGCTAATCCTTCTACTGCACGACTCATCGCTGCAATATGTTGTGGCGTGGTGCCACAGCAGCCGCCGACGATATTGAGAAAACCCGCTTGCGCCCATTCACGTATCTGTTTTGCCATCGTGTCGGCGTCGAGATCGTACTCACCAAAGGCGTTGGGTAGCCCGGCGTTCGGGTGCGCGGTGACGTAGCATTCCGCAATCCGTGACAGCTCCTGCACGTACTGGCGCAGTTCATCTGGCCCCAGCGCACAGTTAAGGCCGAAAGTCAGCGCTTCGGCGTGGCGCAGAGAGTTATAAAACGCTTCGGTGGTCTGCCCGGAGAGCGTGCGCCCGGAGGCGTCGGTGATGGTGCCGGAGATCATAATCGGCAGCTCAACGCCCAGCGCTTCAAACTCCGTTTTCACCGCAAAGACCGCCGCTTTGGCGTTAAGGGTGTCGAAAACGGTTTCAATCAGGATCAGATCCGCACCACCTTCGACCAGCGCTTTGGTGGATTCGCGATAGGCCGCCACCAGCCCGTCAAAAGTGATATTACGAAATGCCGGATCGTTGACGTCCGGAGAAATAGACGCCGTGCGGTTGGTCGGGCCGAGAACACCGGCAACGTAGCGCGGTTTCTCCGGCGTGCGCGCGGTCCACTCGTCAGCACAGGCGCGCGCCAGTTTCGCCGCCGCAAAGTTGATTTCCGCCGACAGGGATTCCATCTGGTAATCCGCCATCGCAATGGTCGTGGAGTTGAAGGTGTTGGTTTCGATGATATCCGCGCCCGCTTCAAAGTAGGCGTTGTGGATAGCGGCGATCACTTCCGGTTTGCTTAGCACCAGCAGGTCGTTGTTGCCTTTGAGGTCGCATGGCCAGTCGGCAAAGCGTTCACCACGAAAATCGGCTTCGTTCAGTCGATAGCTCTGGATCATGGTGCCCATACCGCCGTCCAGCACCAGAATACGTTCATTTAACTGCGCACGCAGTTGTTCCACTTTGCTGCTCACACTTGCTCCCGACACGCTCAACCCAGATTTAATAAAAATTCAACAAACCATACTGGCATAAACGCATCTGTGGTAAAAGCAACCACTACCCAACATGAGATTTGTTCAACATTAACTCATCGGATCAGTTCAGCAACTATTGCATTAGCTAACAATAAAAATGAAAATGATTTCCACGATACAGAAAAAGGAGACTGTCATGGTCGCACCCATTCCCGCGAAACGCGGCAGAAAACCCGCCGTTGCCACCGCACCAGCGACTGGACAGGTTCAGTCTTTAACGCGTGGCCTGAAATTACTGGAGTGGATTGCCGAATCCAATGGCAGTGTGGCACTCACGGAACTGGCGCAACAAGCCGGGTTACCCAATTCCACGACCCACCGCCTGCTAACCACGATGCAACAGCAGGGTTTCGTGCGTCAGGTTGGCGAACTGGGACACTGGGCAATCGGCGCACATGCCTTTATGGTCGGCAGCAGCTTTCTCCAGAGCCGTAATTTGTTAGCAATTGTTCACCCTATCCTGCGCAATCTAATGGAAGAGTCTGGCGAAACGGTCAATATGGCGGTGCTTGATCAAAGCGATCACGAAGCGATTATTATCGACCAGGTACAGTGTACGCATCTGATGCGAATGTCCGCGCCTATCGGCGGTAAATTGCCAATGCACGCTTCCGGTGCGGGTAAAGCCTTTTTAGCCCAACTGAGCGAAGAACAGGTGACGAAGCTGCTGCACCGCAAAGGGTTACATGCCTATACCCACGCAACGCTGGTGTCTCCTGTGCATTTAAAAGAAGATCTCGCCCAAACGCGCAAACGGGGTTATTCATTTGACGATGAGGAACATGCACTGGGGCTACGTTGCCTTGCAGCGTGTATTTTCGATGAGCACCGTGAACCGTTTGCCGCAATTTCTATTTCCGGACCGATTTCACGTATTACCGATGACCGCGTGACCGAGTTTGGCGCGATGGTGATTAAAGCGGCGAAGGAAGTGACGCTGGCGTACGGTGGAATGCGCTGACTTTTTTCTGGCGGGCAGAGGCAATATTCTGCCCATCATACCTGAGTGGCAATATAATAAGGGTGTCTGTTAATCGCATTGACGCCAAAATAACTTAATGTCATACACTTCACACACTTTTATTAACTCAGCATTATTTTTAAACATCAAACCACTTAATTATTAACAAAATCGCAAGATCTCATTCCACCGAAACTTTTACGGCTGCATTATGAGATTGAGCGATTTATGATATTTCTTTAGTTGTAATCATATTAAATTTTTTCACTGTTCTGATAGTTAAAATTCAAGACATCAATAAACAATGAGATATTTAAATGATTACTCGTATTCCTCGTAGCTCTTTCTCTGCAAATATTAATAATACAGCCCATACAAATGAACACCAAAACCTGAGTGAATTGTTTTATAAAGAACTCGAGGATAAATTTTCTGGCAAGGAGCAGGCGACGCCTCTATTAAAAAGCTTCTCAGAGAACTGTAGACAAAATGGTCGTCATATCTTTAGCAACAAGGATTTTGTCATTAAATTTTCCACGTCCGTCTTACAAGCTGATAAGAAAGAAATTACGATAATTAATAAAAATGAAAACACGACACTCACTCAAACCATTGCTCCAATATTTGAAGAATACCTAATGGAAATTTTACCTCAACGCTCAGACACTCTTGATAAACAAGAATTAAACCTAAAGTCAGATAGAAAAGAAAAAGAATTCCCAAGAATTAAACTTAATGGTCAATGTTATTTTCCGGGGCGACCCCAAAACCGTATAGTATGCCGACACATTGCTGCACAATATATTAATGATATTTATCAGAATGTTGATTACAAACCCCATCAAGATGATTATTCTTCAGCTGAAAAATTTCTCACTCACTTCAACAAAAAATGCAAAAACCAGACTTTGGCGTTGATTTCCAGCCGTCCTGAGGGGCGTTGCGTTGCTGCCTGCGGTGATTTCGGGCTAGTTATGAAAGCATATTTTGACAAGATGGAATCAAATGGCATCAGTGTTATGGCAGCCATATTACTGGTGGATAACCATGCTTTGACGGTCCGGCTAAGAATAAAGAACACAACTGAAGGATGTACCCATTACGTGGTTTCGGTTTATGATCCTAATGTAACTAACGATAAAATAAGAATCATGAGCGAAAGCAAAGAGGATATTAAACACTATTCTCTGATGGATTTTATGAATGTAGATTATAGCCTCCTGAAATGGTCAAATGATCATGTTATTAACCAATCTGTTGCAATAATTCCAGCACTTCCGAAAGAACAGCTATTGATGTTAAAAGGATCTGTGGATGAAATAACCCCTCCATTATCACCAGCAACGATGAATTTGCTAATGGCAATTGGTCAGAATCACCAACTTACGCAACTGATGATTCAGCTCCAGAAAATGCCAGAACTACATAGAACAGAAATGTTGACTGCCTATAATAGTGGACATATGAACGTTATTAATACTATTTTTAACGCATTACCCACTCTGTTTAATACGTTTAAATTCGATAAAAAAATATGAAACCCCTCCTCCTGGCAAATAATTCTAATGAATATCCCGGTTTGTTTTCAGCGATACAGCATAAACAACAAAATGTTGTAGAGACGGTTTATCTTGCTTTATCTGACCATGCACGCCTGTTTGGATTTACCGCTGAAGATATTATGGATTTTTGGCAACACAAAGCGCCACAAAAATACTCTGCCTTTGAGTTGGCTTTTGAATTGGGTCACCGGGTTATTGCTGAATTAATCCTTAATACATTAAATAAGATGGCTGAAAGCTTTGGCTTTACGGATAACCCTCGATACATTGCGGAGAAAAATTATATGGAAGCTTTACTCAAAAAAGCATCTCCCCATACCGTACGCTAAATCTTTGTCTGCGCCGATACGCATAAACATCTTCCACATGCCCTTCACGTATGCGGTTTTGTAGTGCGCGCCAGTAATCAGCGCGGAACAGGTCGGCGTGCATCTCTTCAAACAGCGGACCAATACGCGGGTCGGCGCATAGCCAGTGGCGAAACTCTTCCGGGAAAACATCGCCCGGCGAGACGCTGTACCACGGTTCGCTGGCAAGTTCGTCTTCCGGATAGCGCGGCGGCGGGATGTCGCGGAAATTCACTTCCGTCATGTAGCAAATTTCATCGTAATCATAAAAAACCACACGCCCGTGACGGGTGACACCGAAGTTTTTAAACAGCATGTCGCCAGGGAAAATGTTAGCGGCGGCAAGCTGGCGAATAGCGTTACCGTATTCTTCAATGGCGTCGCGCAACTGCTGACCTTCCACTTGTTCCAGCCAGATATTGAGCGGCACCATCCGCCGCTCAATATAAAGATGGCGAATCACAATTTGTTCGCCAAGATCGGTGATTTTTTCCGCTGCTTCCTGGAGCAGTAATTCCATTAATGCCGGGGAAATATGCCGCTTCTCCAGCACAAAGTTTTCAAACTCCTGGGTGTCCGCCATTCGGCCCACGCGATCGTGCTCTTTCACCAGTTGATAGCAGGCACGAACGTGAGCGGCAGACATCTCTTTCTGCGGCGCGAACTTGTCTTTGATGACTTTGAATACCCGATCAAAGCCCGGCAGCGTAAACACCAACATCACCATTCCACGAATACCCGGCGCTTCAATGAACTGCTCATTACAGCCCTGTAGATAAACGAGATATTCGCGGTAGCTTTCGGTTTTGGCGTGCTTCTGGCAGCCGATAGCCATATACAATTCAGCAGTGGTTTTACCTGGCAGAATTTCCCGTAGCCACTCGACCAGCGCTGCGGGCAGCGGTGCATAAACCATAAAATAAGAACGCGCAAAGCCAAAAACAATGCTCGCTTCGGCGGTCGTCGTCAGGCAGGTATCAATAAATAACTCGCCGTCGTCCGTCTGGTGGATCGGCAGTAAGAAGGGCAACGTGCCGGAAGGCGTGATCAGTTTGCCCACCAGCCAGGCGGCTTTATTGCGGTAAAACAGTTCGTTCGCCACCTGTAAATGACTTTCCGCGAGGTTGTCTGTCCCCAGCGTTTCCGTCAGATGGCGAATGATGTAATGAATGTCACGGCTTTTATTCTGCCAGCGCAGGCGCAGCGGCAGGTCGCTGATAACGCGCATCAGTAGAGATTCCCAGCCGTGATCGGGGTGAAAGTCTTTCGCCAGCGGGCGGGGAATGGTACGAAAGCGGCGCTCTGGCTGGGAGCTAAAGATAAAAAGCCGCTCGGGAGTAAGCGAGCGGTGGTCAAATAACCGACAGTACACGGAGTTAAAAAAGCTCTCCGCAATCTCGAAGCGCGGGTAATCCGGCAACAGCCGCGTGTAATGCTCTTTAACGCGCAGTAAAAATGCCGCGTCCGTACTTTGGCCGTTAGTAATGCAGCGCAGTTGCTCCACGACCAGACCAACGTGATGATCGTAAAGATGGATACGGTTTTTCATCGCCTGCTGGACAGCATGCCAGTCGGCCTGTTCGAAACGCTGCTGCGCCCCGGAAGTCACTTCGAGGAATCGACCATACTGAGCGTCGAAGCCTTGCAAAATGGTTTGAGCAATCAGTAATTCCAGGCCACGCGGCATTTAGCGCCCTCATCAGGAGCAGAGAATTGCCGGATGCGGCGTAAATGCCTTATCCGGCCTACGTTCGGCAACGGTTGTAGGCATGATAAGACGCGCAAGCGTCGCATCAGGCATCGTGCACCGATTGCCGGATGCGGCGTGAACGCCTTATCCGGCCTACAGTCAGCAACGGTTGTTGTTGCTTAGAACTGCGATTCTTCGGTGGAGCCGGTCAGCGCTGTAACCGACGACGTGCCGCCCTGAATAATAGTCGTCACTTTATCGAAGTAACCTGTACCCACTTCCTGCTGGTGAGATACGAAGGTATAGCCATCTTTCGCGGCGGCAAATTCCGGCTGCTGCACTTTCTCAACGTAGTGCTTCATACCCTCGCCCTGGGCATAGGCGTTTGCCAGGTCAAACATGTTGAACCACATGCTGTGGATACCTGCCAGGGTGATGAACTGGAACTTGTAGCCCATATCCGACAGCTGCTGCTGGAAGCTGGCAATAGTTTTGTCGTCGAGGTTTTTCTGCCAGTTGAACGACGGCGAGCAGTTATAAGCCAGCAGTTTGCCCGGATATTTCGCGTGGATAGCTTGTGCAAAGCGACGCGCCAGTTCCAGATCCGGCGTGGAGGTTTCACACCAGACCAGGTCAGCATATGGCGCATACGCCAGGCCACGGCTGATCGCTTGCTCAATGCCCGCATGAGTACGGAAGAAGCCTTCACTGGTACGCTCGCCGGTAATAAATTCGCTGTCATACGGGTCGCAATCGGAGGTGATCAGATCCGCCGCATCAGCATCGGTACGGGCAACCAGCAGGGTTGGAACGCCCGTCACGTCAGCTGCCAGACGCGCCGCGACCAGTTTCTGAATAGCTTCCTGAGTTGGCACTAAAACTTTGCCGCCCATGTGACCGCATTTCTTCACTGACGCCAGCTGATCTTCGAAGTGAACTGCCGCTGCACCGGCTTCAATCATCGCTTTCATCAGTTCAAAGGCATTCAGGACACCGCCAAAACCGGCTTCCGCATCGGCAACGATCGGCAGGAAGTAATCGACATAGGGCGGATCGCCCGGCTCAATGCCCGCGGACCATTGGATCTGATCGGCACGACGGAAGGTGTTGTTGATCCGCTCCACCACAGCTGGCACCGAGTTTGCCGGATAGAGCGACTGATCCGGATACATGCTGGCCGCCAGGTTAGCGTCCGCCGCTACCTGCCATCCCGACAGATAGACTGCTTCAATACCCGCTTTCGCCTGTTGCAGCGCCTGACCGCCAGTCAGTGCGCCGAGGCTGTTGATGTAGCCTTTTTTCGACTCACCGTGCAGCAGACGCCACATTTTCGCTGCGCCCAGTTGCGCCAGCGTGCATTCAGGATTGACTGAACCGCGTAATTTCACCACATCTTCCGCACTGTATGGGCGAGTAATGCCTTCCCAACGCGGTTGAGTCCACTCTTTCTGTAATTCTTCAATTTGTTGTGTACGGGTTTTCATGTGCAGATGCTCCATAGTTATGTGGTGGTTTACGCTAACAGGCGGTAGCCTGGCAGGGTCAGGAAATCAATTAACTCATCGGAAGTGGTGATCTGTTCCATCAAGCGTGCGGCATCGTCAAAACGCCCCTGGGAGAAACGTTCTTCGCCCAGTTCGCTGGCAATGACTTTCATCTCTTCGCCCAGCATCTGGCGGAACAAGGCTTTGGTCACCGGTTTGCCATTGCTCAACGTTTTTTGATGATGGATCCACTGCCAGATCGAGGTACGGGAAATTTCAGCCGTCGCCGCATCTTCCATCAGGCCATAAATCGGCACACAGCCGTTGCCAGAGATCCACGCTTCGATGTACTGCACAGCCACGCGAATGTTGGCGCGCATACCTTCTTCGGTGCGTTCACCATCACAAGGTGCCAGCAGCTGATCGGCAGTAATCGGCGCGTCTTGTTCGCGCATCACTTCAAGCTGATTTTTACGGGAGCCGAGAATGTCGTTGAATACCGCCATTGCCGTGTCCGCAAGGCCTGGGTGAGCGATCCATGTGCCATCGTGACCGTTATTGGCTTCCAGCGATTTATCCGCTTTTACTTTGTTGAGCACCTGGTTATTGTGCTCTTCATCTTTGCTCGGAATAAACGCCGCCATGCCGCCCATCGCAAAAGCACCGCGTTTATGGCAGGTTTTAATCAACAGGCGTGAGTAAGCATTCAGGAATGGTTTATCCATCGTCACTGCCTGTCTGTCTGGCAGGACGCGATCGGGATAGTTTTTCAACGTTTTGATATAGCTGAAGATGTAATCCCAACGACCGCAGTTCAGACCAACAATATGGTCACGCAGCGCGTGAAGGATTTCATCCATCTGGAACACGGCGGGCAGCGTTTCAATCAGCAACGTCGCCTTGATGGTGCCGCGCGGCAGATTAAAGCGATCTTCTGCATAGCTGAAGACTTCGCTCCACCAGGCCGCTTCCTGCCAGGACTGGGTTTTCGGCAGATAGAAATAGGGACCACTGCCCTTTGCCAACAGTGCCTGATAGTTGTGGAAGAAATAGAGCGCAAAATCAAACAGGCTGCCGGGGATTGCCTCACCACGCCAGGTGACATGTTTTTCCGGCAAGTGCAGACCGCGTACCCGACAAATCAAAACCGCTGGATTGGGCTTGAGCTGGTAAATTTTGCCTGCTTCATTGGTGTAACTGATGGTGCCGTTAACCGCATCACGCAGGTTAATTTGCCCGTCGATCACTTTGTTCCAGTCTGGTGCCAGTGAATCTTCGAAATCGGCCATAAAGACTTTCACATTGGCGTTGAGCGCGTTGATCACCATCTTGCGCTCTACCGGGCCAGTTATCTCTACGCGGCGGTCTTCTAAGTCCGCAGGAATCCCGCGAATTTTCCAATCAGCATCGCGAATGGAAGCTGTTTCCGAAATAAAATCAGGCAACGTTCCGTTATCAATATCTTGCTGCTGCTGAATGCGCGCTGCCAGAAGTTTATTGCGTTGTGGCGTAAAATGCGTCACCAGCTCAGTCAGAAATTCTACCGCTTCGGCAGTAAGAATTTGCTTCTCCTGCTCGCCATACGGCCTTGTGAAAGCCAGTTCATCGGTTGTTGTTGCCTGTTCAGTCATCGTGCAGCTCCTCGTCATGGATCCGAAAACTTCCCCACTGTGAACGAAGGATCGTTGTGCGCTTTTCGTTCAGCACAACTAAGACTACTCATTTAAAATGCAAAATCAAAAACAATTTCCATTTTAATTAAAAATACTTGATAACTTGTTGATAACAATGTGAATAAAATTTATTCACCTGCTGAGGTACGTTTCGGAAATAAAAAAGGCACCCGAAGGTGCCTGAGGTAAGGTGCTGAATCGCTTAACGATCGACTATCACAGAAGATTAATCCAGCGTTGGATTCATGTGCCGTAGATCGTATGGCGTGATCTGGTAGACGTAATAGTTGAGCCAGTTGGTAAACAGTAAATTACCGTGACTACGCCAGCTCGCTCGCGGTGTATTTTGCGGATCATTGTGCGGGAAATAGTTATACGGTACATCCGGGTCTAGTCCGGCTTCCACATCGCGGAAAAATTCCTGCGCCAGCGTTTGCGCATCATATTCGGGATGGCCCGTCACAAAGGCAATGCGCTTATCTTTACTGGCAAACAGATATGCATCCCCTTCTTCCGTCTCTGCCAGAATTTCCAGATCGGTGTAATCACGAATCAACGCTGCCGGAAAGTCAGCATAGCGCGAATGCGGTGCCAGGAATGAATCATCAAAGCCACGCGTCAGAAGCGCATGAGGATGGAGAATATGATGCTCGTAAACGCCAGAGAGTTTGTCGGTGCGAGTTTGCTTAGGAATGCCGTAGAGGATATTGAGCGCGGCCTGTACCGCCCAGCAGACAAACAGCGTCGAGGTGACGTGATCTTTCGACCACTCCAGCACCTGTTTGATCTGCGGCCAGTAAGCGACATCATTAAACTCCACCAGGCCCAGCGGCGCACCAGTTACAATCAAACCGTCAAAGTTCTGATCCTGAATATCTTCAAAGTTACAGTAGAAGTTGTTCAGATGCTCTGCGGGCGTGTTGCGCGATTCACGGGAATCGATGCGCAACAGCTGAATATCGACCTGCAAAGGTGAGTTTGAAAGCAGGCGCAGAAACTGATTTTCAGTTTCAATCTTCTTCGGCATCAGGTTAAGGATCAGAACCTTAAGTGGACGAATTTCCTGACCAGACGCACGAGAAGTTGTCATCACAAAGACGTTTTCTTCACGCAAGAAATTGACGGCGGGTAGCTCGTCCGGCACACGAATCGGCATAACCTGATTACCTCACTACATACGCTTATACGTTTAGACATCCAGATAGCTGAAGATAACCAGAAAATTTGCCAATGTCGAGCCTGCATGTTGAAGGTGAGAAAGTTTCAAGGAAAAGACTACGTTAGAATATAAGAATGACTAAAAGGAGAGAAAATGGTTATTAGTATTCGCCGCTCACGGCATGAGGAAGGGGAGGAACTCGTTGCGATTTGGTGTCGTTCTGTCGATGCCACTCACGATTTTCTATCAGCAGAGTATCGGACCGAGCTGGAGAACCTAGTTCGTTCCTTCCTGCCGGAAGCGCCGTTGTGGGTCGCGGTTAATGAGCGGGATCAGCCGGTTGGATTTATGTTGCTAAGTGGGCAGCATATGGATGCGCTATTTATCGATCCTGATGTGCGCGGCTGCGGCGTAGGTCGGGTGCTGGTGGAGCATGCGCTCTCGATGGCACCGGAACTGACAACCAACGTTAATGAGCAAAATGAGCAGGCGGTTGGGTTCTATATGAAGGTGGGTTTTAAGGTTACGGGACGCTCTGAGGTGGACGATTTGGGGAAACCGTATCCGTTGCTGAATCTGGCGTATGTGGGGGAATAAGCTGCCCCCTATCGTGCTATCGTGCCTGCGTAAGCTGGATAAGACGCGCCAGCGTCGCATCCGGCATTTTTTTCTGCGCCAATGCAAAAATGCCATCCTGACGGATGGCCTTTCGCTTAATTTGATGCCTGGCAGTTCCCTACTCTCGCATGGGGAGACCCCACACTACCATCGGCGCTACGGCGTTTCACTTCTGAGTTCGGCATGGGGTCAGGTGGGACCACCGCGCTACGGCCGCCAGGCAAATTCTGTTTCATCAGACCGCTTCTGCGTTCTGATTTAATCTGTATCAGGCTGAAAATCTTCTCTCATCCGCCAAAACAGCTTCGGCGTTGTAAGGTTAAGCCTCACGGTTCATTAGTACCGGTTAGCTCAACGCATCGCTGCGCTTACACACCCGGCCTATCAACGTCGTCGTCTTCAACGTTCCTTCAGGACTCTCAAGGAGTCAGGGAGAACTCATCTCGGGGCAAGTTTCGTGCTTAGATGCTTTCAGCACTTATCTCTTCCGCATTTAGCTACCGGGCAGTGCCATTGGCATGACAACCCGAACACCAGTGATGCGTCCACTCCGGTCCTCTCGTACTAGGAGCAGCCCCCCTCAGTTCTCCAGCGCCCACGGCAGATAGGGACCGAACTGTCTCACGACGTTCTAAACCCAGCTCGCGTACCACTTTAAATGGCGAACAGCCATACCCTTGGGACCTACTTCAGCCCCAGGATGTGATGAGCCGACATCGAGGTGCCAAACACCGCCGTCGATATGAACTCTTGGGCGGTATCAGCCTGTTATCCCCGGAGTACCTTTTATCCGTTGAGCGATGGCCCTTCCATTCAGAACCACCGGATCACTATGACCTGCTTTCGCACCTGCTCGCGCCGTCACGCTCGCAGTCAAGCTGGCTTATGCCATTGCACTAACCTCCTGATGTCCGACCAGGATTAGCCAACCTTCGTGCTCCTCCGTTACTCTTTAGGAGGAGACCGCCCCAGTCAAACTACCCACCAGACACTGTCCGCAACCCGGATTACGGGTCAACGTTAGAACATCAAACATTAAAGGGTGGTATTTCAAGGTCGGCTCCATGCAGACTGGCGTCCACACTTCAAAGCCTCCCACCTATCCTACACATCAAGGCTCAATGTTCAGTGTCAAGCTATAGTAAAGGTTCACGGGGTCTTTCCGTCTTGCCGCGGGTACACTGCATCTTCACAGCGAGTTCAATTTCACTGAGTCTCGGGTGGAGACAGCCTGGCCATCATTACGCCATTCGTGCAGGTCGGAACTTACCCGACAAGGAATTTCGCTACCTTAGG